>OJFV01000045.1_pt1 | contig 108539 bp, 98 predicted proteins | sample 1594391 | NCBI WGS metagenome assembly OJFV01 (sample SAMN05416856, study PRJEB24817) | seawater metagenome | isolation source: Sea water | place: Canada:Atlantic | collected 2013-11 | reverse complement strand
AGGCAAAAAGCCTCTTATTTGTTGATACTTTCACAGCCTCGAAGCGGAATCAAGGAAAGCCCAAACATCGAGCCCTCCAATGACAAAACCCTGATTCCAGTCGTGCCTCCTTTCATCAAGGCTACGGGGAACGGTTTAAACTATGCAGGTAAACCTACCCTATCACCTCACCTCTTGATAAGCCCACTTTAACCAAGGCATTAACGCCTCAAGATCACTGGACTCAACCGTGCTGCCACACCAAATTCGCAGGCCGGCTGGGGCGTCTCGATAAGCACCGATATCAAACGCTACACCCTCTTGTTCTAACAATTTAGCCAATTGTTTAGTTTGGGCCTCGGTTAAGTCCAAGGTTAAGCAGACGCTAGTATTTGAGCGGGTTTCAGGTGTTGCGGCCAAAAAGTGTATCCAGTCGTGTTGCTCAACAAACGCCTCCAGAACCGAAAGGTTTTGTCGAGACTTTTCGATACAAGCTGACACTCCGCCGATATCACCGACCCAATCCAGCGCATCTAAATAATCGGCCACACAAAGCATTGAAGGGGTGTTAATGGTTGCGCCTTCAAAAATACCTTCGATCAGTTTGCCACCCTTGGTTAACCTGAATACCTTCGGTAATGGCCAATCAGGTGTATAAGATTCCAAACGCGCTACCGCTTTAGGACTCAAGATAAGCATGCCATGCGCACCCTCGCCTCCCAATACTTTTTGCCAGCTAAAGGTAATCACATCGAGCTTTTCCCACTGCATTTCCATCGCAAATACCGCCGATGTAGCATCACAAAAGGTTAATCCTTCACGGCTATCACTAATCCAGTCCGTATTGGATACCTTCACGCCTGAAGTTGTGCCGTTCATGGTGAAGATAATATCGTGATCTGCATTCGCCTGACTCATATCAGGCAACTGCCCGTAATCAGCAATATAGCTATTAACATTATCTAGTTTTAGCTGTTTGGTAATATCTGTGTGCCACTCTTTCCCAAATGACTCCCATGCAAACACATCTACCGGACGAGCCCCCAACATCGACCACATTGCCATTTCCATGGCACCAGTATCTGACGCAGGTACAACTCCCACTCGATAACCTTCAGGCAAGCCAAGTAGTTTGGCGGTGTCGAAACAAGCGCGCGCCAGTGCTGCCTTACCAACCTTTGCGCGATGCGAACGGCCCAGTGTTGATGTATCAAGCTGATCCAGGCTATAACCCGGGCGTTTACTGCAGGGGCCTGATGAAAAATTGGGGTTTGCGGGTTTGCTAGCGGGTTTCATTACACGTCCTTCAATTTGAGATGCATGCAGATATAAACATCTACGCCATATTCGTCAAGTGCTATAAGTGAATATCATTCCGTAATCGCGTAAGCTTGTAGGCAAATTCTCATTTAGTTTACGCCGCACACAAGGATGCAACATGTCTAAACACCCGTTGGCTGGCCAACCTGTCCCAGATGAAATGCTTATCAATATCCCTCGATTGGTAAGTGCTTACTACTCAGAACAACCCAACCCCGAAAGCCCCGACGAACGAGTCGCCTTCGGAACCTCCGGTCACAGAGGCAGCGCCTTTAAGCGAAGCTTTAACGAACCCCACATTTTAGCGATTACGCAAGCAGTTTGCGAGCATCGAGCAGCCAATGGCATCAAAGGCCCTCTTTTTATGGGCATGGATACCCACGCATTGTCGGAGCCAGCGCTTATCTCTGCAGTTGAGGTGTTTGCCGCCAACCAGGTGACTGTTATGATTCAAGCGGGTAGAGGTTACACCCCGACACCTGTTATTTCACACGCTATTCTGACCTACAATTCTCATAAGGATAATGCCGAATTAGCCGATGGCGTCGTCATAACGCCTTCACATAACCCACCAGAAGATGGTGGATTTAAGTACAATCCGCCCAATGGAGGCCCAGCCGATACCGATGTGACCCAGTGGGTTCAGGATCGTGCGAACCAACTAATATCTGATAGATTAAAAGGGGTCCAAAGAGTCTCTTTAGAAGAGGCCCTAAACTCTGAATTCATTATCGAGTATGACTATATTAAACCCTATATAGAGTCACTCGACCAAGTGGTTGATATGGCCGCTATTGCTCGTTCAGGGCTAAAAATAGGCGTCGACCCCATGGGCGGTTCAGGCATCGACTATTGGGAGCCGATTGCACAACACTACGGGCTTGATCTTGAGTTAGTCAACAAAAAGGTCGACCCCACGTTTTCATTTATGCGCGTCGATAAAGACGGAAAAATTCGCATGGACTGCTCTTCTGCTGCGGCAATGGCAGGCTTGATAGAGCTAAAAGACCGATTTGATATTGCCTTCGGTAACGATCCTGATTATGACCGGCATGGTATCGTCACTAAAAGCTCAGGTTTGCTCAATCCTAATCACTATCTAGCAGTCGCTATAGAGTACCTGTTTAAAACCCGGACCCAGTGGCCCACATCAACTGCTATCGGCAAAACCTTGGTGTCTAGCGCTATGGTTGACCGTGTAGCAAAACAGCTCGAACGCGAGTTAGTAGAAGTGCCTGTCGGCTTTAAATGGTTTGTCGACGGTTTAGCCGAAGGCCGATTCGGTTTTGGCGGCGAAGAAAGTGCGGGCGCGTCATTTTTACGAAAAGATGGCACCGTATGGAGCACTGACAAAGATGGCATCATCCTCAATTTGCTCGCCGCTGAAATGACCGCTGTCACGGGTAAAGACCCTGGGCAGCTATATTCCGAACTCACCCAACAACACGGTACGCCGGTTTACGCCCGTATAGAGGCACCCGCCAACCGAGAACAAAAAGCAGTCCTTAAACAACTATCTACCGATCAACTGACTGCAGAGTCATTGGCGGGCGACCCCATTGAAGCATGCTTAACTCATGCTTCAGGCAATGGAGCGGCCATTGGCGGACTTAAAGTAATGACCCAAAATGGCTGGTTCGCGGCAAGGCCTTCTGGCACTGAAGATATTTATAAAATCTATGCTGAAAGCTTCTCTGGAGAGGAACACCTGCAGCAAATTTTAAATGAAGCCCAACAATTGGTCGACTCAGTGATCAGCTAACGCGCTATAGGGTGTAATAAACACAGGAACGGTTACGTTTGCCAACCTGGGGGTCAACCTCGCGTTGGCAGCACCTGTTATGTCGTTTCGATTTTAGACGTTGGAGGAATGAAAGAACCCACCACCCATTAATCTACAAACCCAAAAAATCCTCTTAAACAGAAAACGGAAACTGTCGCGAGATGGCTTCTGAAATTCTAGGGAAGTCATGGTAACGCTCAAGAGATTCGACGATCGGACGGCGAATAGACTATCTCATACTTAACACCCCTAACCAGCCTGTGCCTGCACAAGCAAAGAGACCTGCCAACCTTTCTAATTACACCTATTGTAGAAAAAATAAATCCATTTAAATTGACCACCGAGCCTGCCCAATCTGGTAAAATCGGCGCATTTCCAACACTATTTACTACTTGATAGGCAATTCACACCATGCAATTTATTATTGGACAACGCTGGGTCAGCCATACCGAATCAAAACTGGGCTTGGGAATTATTTCCGAAGTGAATGGCCGACGTATTACAGTTAGTTTTCCTGCTGTTGGCGAAGAGCGTACTTACGCTGCTGACAACGCGCCCCTAAGCCGCCTGATATACAATGAAGGGGAACACATCACCACACTGGATGATTTGCAGTTTCATGTCATCACAGCTGAAGAAGTCGATGGTATTTATATATACAACTGTGAAGACAGCGACGGAAATGCAGAAATTGTTGAGGAACTTGATTTAAGCTGTTTCGTGCAATTAACAGCCCCTCAACACCGCTTGTTTAGTGGGCATTTTGACAAAAATAGAGCGTTTACCTTAAGAATCGAAACCCTTAATCACATTCATCGTTTACAACAGTCTTCCGTAAAAGGGTTGCTGGGTGCGCGAACCAACCATCTACCTCATCAGGTTTATATCGCCAATGAAGTCGCGCAGCGATTTGCCCCTCGCGTACTATTAGCAGATGAAGTGGGGCTGGGTAAAACGATCGAAGCCGGTATGATTTTGCACTACCAACTGCATACCGGTCGCGCCAAAAGAGCCTTAATCGTGGTGCCAGACAGCCTTATTCATCAGTGGCTAGTCGAAATGCTACGGCGCTTTAACTTAGCATTCTCAATATTTGATCAGAGTCGTTATGACGCGCTGACGGGGTCAAATAGCGATATTGATGATGATATGTTTGAACCCGGTTTCGACTCAATGTCGAATCCGTTTGAATCTGAGCAATTAATACTCTGCAGTCTCGATTTTTTAACTGAAAATCCTGATGCAATGGATCACGCAGTTGAAGCATCATGGGACTTGCTGATAGTGGATGAAGCTCACCACCTTCAGTGGAGCGAATCCGAAGCCAGTATTGAATACCAATGCGTTGAGCAACTAGCGAGCAATAGTGCGGGCTTGTTATTGCTAACAGCAACACCTGAACAGGTCGGTATTGAAAGTCATTTTGCTCGCCTTCGGTTACTAGACCCCTCTCGGTTCTATGATTTAGAACGTTTTAAACAAGAAGAAGCAGGCTATCAGCCACTAAACCACATTGTTCAGCAGTTGGTCGCGTTGCAACATAAAGGTGATGCCATTAGCCCAGAGCTTCTTGCACAGTTGAACGAGTTTACCGATACCTCAGACGTAAGCGATATCGACGGTATTGTTTCCCGACTACTCGATCAACATGGCACCGGCCGCGTGTTATTTCGCAACACCCGCGCAGCCATCAAGGGCTTCCCTGAGCGCCAACTCAATAGTTACCCGTTACCCGTGCCGGCGCTATACCAAGGTCAGACAACCGGTATCACCGGCCTATACCCTGAAGTGATGGCCGAAGCAGACGACTGGATTCAAAACGACCCTCGTGTCGCCTGGCTTGAAGCTAAGCTGAAAAAATTAAAATCTGAAAAAGTCCTCGTTATATGCGCAAATGCCAGTACTGCTGTTGCGCTAGAACAGTACCTTCAGTTGCGAGCAGGTATTCGAAGCGCAGCGTTCTATGAAGGTTTGTCAATTATAGAGCGAGATAGAGCATCCGCTTATTTCGCTGAAACAGAAGGCGGCGCACAAACACTGATCTGTTCCGAGATTGGTAGTGAAGGTCGAAACTTCCAGTTTGCCCATCATTTGGTGCTATTCGATCTACCGTTAAACCCTGATCTACTTGAACAGCGAATTGGTCGCCTTGACCGCATAGGTCAAACCGAAACCATTCAGATTCATGTGCCATTTTTAGAAGGCACGTCCCAACAGAGCTTGTTCCGCTGGTATCATGAAGGTATCAACTTGTTCGAACAGAGCTGCTCAGTCGGGTACTCAATTTATGAACAATTTGAACTTGAGTTACTAGCGCAACTGCAAGAAACCAGCGGTGAAATCAACTCGCTGATTGCCGAAACCGCCACGCATACCAATAAGATGCGTCAGCTACTGCACGAAGGACGAGACCAATTACTCGAATTAAACTCCTGCAAAGTACCCCAGGCAGAAGCCATTATTTCCACCATTGAAGAAGAGGAAGATGGCCCCGTACTTGAGGGTTTTATGATGCGTTTGTTCAATCAGTTTGGTGTTGACCAAGAACATCACTCAGATCACGCTCATATTATTCGCCCATCTGATCATATGTTTACCAGCCACTTCCCGGGCCTAAAAGACGACGGCAACACCATTACATTTTCCAGAGAAAAAGCACTCTCCAGAGAAGATATGGAGTTCCTAAGTTGGGAGCACCCAATGGTGGTCGAAACCATGGAAATGCTGCAAACTGCAGAATTGGGTAACGCGACCGTGGCAACGATCTCAGTGAAAGGGCTACAACCGGGCACACTGTTGTTAGAAACCTATTTCACCGTCAACTGTATTGCACCAAAGCAACTGCAGGTTGATCGCTTTTTGCCGATTACGCCGATACGCGTGATGTCAGATGTCAATGGTCGAGATTTGGGCGAGGTTCTGCCCCATGAGCGTTTGAATGGCATGTGTGAGAAAGTGAAGCGCAATACGGCTCAAGCGATTGTTAAACAAGTACGCAATGATATAGAAAAAATGCTCACTCACTCTACAACTATCGCAGAGAAGAAGCTTCCCACTATTATAAATACTGCGAATGAAAAAATGATGAGTAGTTTAAAAGTAGAAGTAGACCGCTTAGAGGCATTACAGGCCATTAACCCGACCATCCGAGACGAAGAGATCAATTTCTTCAAACAGCAAATTAGCGCTTCCGCAGACGTGATCAACCGAAGCTCCGTACAATTACAAGCCATTCGCGTCGTCGTCACCAGCTAACTTGCACGCATACGACAAATCATTAGTTGAAAATGGGGGCCTTCGCCCCCATTTGCTAAACTAACAGACAAAACCCCCACTCGATCAGTCAAGAGAAAACGCCCATTATGAGCAATGACCAACTACCAGACATTAAACTAGATATCGAAAACCTTTACCGTGAAGAGATGTTCACTGACCACAAGGTTGGGACATTGAGAAAAATGACTCCCGTAACAGTTGAAGGTGAAGTCGACTCGAACCGCGATGTTCTTTTTGTCGGCCAAGCTCAAATGATGACACCTGCAGGCGCACTTCCACTCAATTTTGAAATAGAAGCGACGTCACTAGCCGACGCCCTTGATAAGTTTGGTACTGAGGCTCAAGCCTGCCTAGAACGCACACTAGAGGAGCTTCGCGAAATGCAGCGTAATCAGGCATCTTCGATTGTTGTGCCTGGTCAAGGTGGCGGAATGGGTGGTATGGGTGGCGGAGGTATTCAATTACCCTAATTGACTTTGATCTATCCTAACAAGTATCTTATTCTTAACATCATGGCACCTTTGTTAAACCCGCTCTAATAGTGGGTTTTTCTTTGAGTTAATAGACACTAGGCTATCGTTTGAGTAATACGAGCTAAGGGGATGAAAGATTGAAGGTAGTAGGCGCTTGAAAGTTCGAGCCAGACGCTTTGGGGTCGCGATGCTGATCTACTTTCTAGGTGTGGTTAGTATTGCCTCGGCTAGTTATTGGTTAGAGCGCCAGCGCTATATGGAAGAGATCGATACTCGCCTGTTTGCTGCTGCTAGTAACGTCCCTTCTATTTTGCCAGCTGACTTTCATGATATCGCCCGCACTCCAGATGCCATCTCCAAAGAACAAGACCTATACAACCTAGAGTTAATGTCGAGACACGCAAGTAGTGGTAATTTAACCTATATTTACAGCTATGTAATGCATGAAGGCATGATTCACTTTACCTCATGTAACTACACTGAAGAAGATGTTAAAAAAGATCAGGTAGTCACTTACTGGACCTCTTACCCAGAAGGTTCAGTAGAATACTTTGACGCAATGGCCGCTACCGAGCCTGTCTATGTCACGGCCGGTGATCGCTGGGGGCTTTTCCGCACCATACTCATCCCGCTTAAATCACCCAGTGGCCAACCCTATGTTGCAGCGGCTGACATGGATATTACCGTTATTCAGCAGTCGCTCATGCGCAAAGTACTGTCAATTATCGGCATCTGCTTACTGTTATTTCTGCTCGCTATTCCTTTAGTGTTTGCCTATCGACAAACATACGCTGAAATGAATCGTAAACTGTTGGGGTTAAATAACCAGCTGCAAGACGATATCAATCAAGCCATGAAACTTGAAGCAGAGCTTAAAGAGGCGACTCAAAAAGCCAATACCGCGAACGAGATCAAGAGCCAGTTTCTGGCTAATATGAGCCATGAGCTGCGCACCCCGATAAACGGGGTTCTGGGGATGAATCAACTTCTACTAGACACCCACCTATCACCGGAACAACGTGAGTATGCGAAACTAGGAAGCAAGAGTGCGAAGGTGCTACTAGATACCATCAACCAAATACTCGACTTAGCTGCTATTGAAAACGGTGGACTTGTCACCAAACCCGAGCCCGTTGAGTCTATAGGTTTTTTCAATGATATGATTGAGATGTTTTCATCTCAAATTACCGAAAAAAGGTTGGACCTAACTCTCCAGCTCGACCCTGAGATTCCCGCTGAGATTAGTGTTGATCCCGTTCGACTAAGGCAGGTGCTGACCAATTTAATCGCAAATGCAATTAAATTCACTCAAAAAGGGGGCGTTCAAGTCTCCCTCCGCTGGCAAGAAGGGTTACTGCACGGCATAGTAATAGATAGCGGTATTGGAATTCCAGAAGACGCTCAAAAACGCGTATTTGAAACCTTTCAACAGGTCGACAACTCCTCGACCCGAAGCTATGGAGGAACAGGGCTAGGTCTACCTATCTCTCAACAAGTCTGCCGAGCAATGGGCGGCGAACTACAATTAAAAACATCAGATAGTAGCGGTTCTTTATTTATATTCAGAGTCTCAGCACCCGCGTGCTCCAGCAAAGATATCGAACCGGCCCCCTTACCGGTGGAGTCCAACGTTCTGGTATTTACAGAGTCCTTTCCTCTGTGGATGTGGCTAGAACATGAATTGAGGCCTCGCTCGCAAAAGTGTCAGCATGTATCAACAATTGATGAAGCGACCACTGTCATCAAAGACGCGAGTCTAATATTGATAGACGCCTCAATTGATATCTCTGACCTAAGCATTATTGACTCTCTTATAGATAGTAACGCCCAACAGCTAGTCTGGGTGGCATGGCCTAGTCAACAACTGTCCGCAGAACTTACCACTAATATACGTGTGCTCAATAAACCCCTTACCCGAACTCGACTAGCGGGCATTTATGACACACCCATTGATGTGGAGCCTGCCCCCCAGACCAACCTAGCAGGACGCATATTAATTGTTGATGATAATGCTGCGAACCTTAAAGCAATGGGTGATCAGATAAAAAGTACCGGGCTTGACATCTATATGGTTCAGAACGGCGCAGATGCGATCATCGCCTGCCAAAATCATCAATTTGATCTGATACTAATGGATGTCCAGATGCCCGTTATGGACGGACTTGAAACAACGCGCCGAATCAGACAAACTCAAAAGGATACTGCCCCCCCCATCGTAGGCGTATCAGCCCATGTATTAAAAGAAAATATAACCAACGCTAAACAAGCCGGTATGGAAAGCTATTTATGCAAGCCCATTACTAAAGAAGCGCTACTCAGTAAAATAACTGAATATTTTACCTAGCGCGCACGTTTGATAAGCCACAATACACCCTCGATGAGCAGATAATGGCCGAGCTAACCCTTCAGTTTGAACAATCTCTTTTAAATATAAAACCTGACGAATGGAATGCACTAAACATCACCGGCAACCCGTTTCTGAAATATGAATTTCTCGCAGCGTTAGAAACATCAGGCAGTGTTTCTAACTCAACAGGCTGGCAGCCTAGTCACCTAACTGCACGAAATACAGAGCGACAACTTATTGCCGTCATCCCCTCCTATATTAAACAACACTCTTATGGTGAGTATGTGTTTGATTGGTCATGGGCTGATGCCTATAGCCATTATGGCCACGATTATTACCCTAAATTATTATCTGCCATACCATTTACACCGTCGGTTGGCCCCCGTTTATTAGCTGCATCTCAAGAGCAACTAAAAGATACTTCGGGCTATGTATTGGAGGCTATAAAGGCATATGCCGAAAAAAAAGACTTATCCTCCTGGCACCTGCTTTTTCCAAACCCTGCTAGCTTAGACCTACTTAACGATAAGCAGGTGATGGTTCGAAAAGGTTGTCAGTTTCAATGGTCTAACCAGCAATACAGCTCGTTTAATGAGTTTCTTGATCAAATGGCTTCTAGAAAGCGAAAAAATATCAAAAAAGAGCGACGGCAGGTCAGCGATCAATGCATTCAGTTTATTCACTTTGAAGGCAAAGACATCACTCAAGATGCGCTCGATAAATTTTATATTTTTTATCACGCGACCTATCTGAAGCGGGGGCAACAAGGTTATCTCAATCAATCTTTTTTCCAAAAGATCAGAGCGACTATGCCTGACAATCTGTTGCTTGTAATGGCCGAAAAAGAAGGTGAGTTTGTGGCCGGGGCTCTTTTTCTAAAAGATAGTGAGACGCTGTATGGTCGATATTGGGGCTGCTTGGATGAATATAAACAACTCCACTTTGAGACCTGCTACTATCAGGGCATCGACTACTGTATTCAACATCAACTTAAACGCTTTGATGCAGGAGCTCAGGGCGAGCACAAGATTCAACGCGGCTTTAAACCGACCCCAACCTATTCATTACATTGGATAAAAAACAGAGACTTTCACGCACCCATAAGAGACTTTATTAAACGAGAAACCGATCAAATAGACCAATATATAGAAGACGCTAACCGCTACCTCCCGTTTAAGAATAAACTTTAATTAGACGACAATAACGATACTTAACTGCTAGACTCAACCGTATGCCCTTCCTTTTATCGACATGTCGTTATTTACTCTTAGCCCTACTTCTAACAACTCCTGTTAGCTTGGCCGCTAGTCAGCCGATTCATGGGGCTGTGGTGTGGGAAAACGATGCCATCGCCAACGACGACGGCGGTTATACCAATGGGTTTGCCATCAACTGGGGCCACTTACTTGAACCGGATAAGCCTGATCAATGGCAACAATCGCTCATCGACTGGCTTCCGTTTCCACAAATTCTGGGCTATCAAGAAGCCGTCAGTTATCAATTAGCCCACGCTATTTTCACCCCAAGTGATATCGACACAGCAGAATTAATTGAAGATGATCGCCCCTACGCGGGCCTTCTCTATGGCGCAGTTAATCTCTACCGGTTTGACTCTGTTACCTCTTCACGCTATGAGTTTTTAGTAGGTGCAGTAGGCCCCGTATCGGGCGCCGAGTACATTCAACGCTATATTCATGACCTGATAGGCACGGCTGATCCCAGTGGATGGGACCATCAAATTGGTAATGAAATCGTGATCAGGGCGAGCTATGAGCAACTTTGGCGGCTGCATCATTCAACATTCAACAATGGAATCGAGTATGACCTGCTATCTGCCGCCAATATACGCGCTGGTAACCTCAGTAGCGATATAGGTGGTGGGCTTAGTTTTCGTTTCGGAAACGGCCTCGATTCAAGCTTCCCCATGGCGTGGTTAATACCAGGCCGTACACTTCCCTCGCTAGCCGGGAGCCAACCCGGCGACTGGAATATTTTTACCACACTCTACGCTAACTATGTGTTCAACGATATTACGATTGAAGGCAACACGTTCAAAGATAGTCATGGCGTTTACCTGGTCAATGCTCAGGCTAAATTTGTGATGGGCGGTAGCTACCGGTTTTCAAACTGGATGTTTGCGGGCTCAATACAAGAAAACACCCGTGAGTTTGACGAGTCAGATGAAAGTACTATGTTCGGCACCTTCAGTTTTTCTTATCTCTGGTAGTTCAGACATCAAGCGCTAGCGATTCAGCTATACCTGAGTATAATGATCAGGTATATCAAGACTTAAGGAATTAGGGTGCTATGTCATTTAAACACATGTCTGTTGCCACGCTTCAAACGTTACTTACTGAGCAACCGATCACGCTTATCGATATTCGTGATCAAGCATCTTTTTTAGCGGGACATATAGAAGGTGCGCTGCACATAGGCAACCATAACGTCGAACAGTTCTTGGCAGACGCTGATCGTAACCTACCCTTGGTCGTTTGTTGCTATCACGGTAACTCAAGTCAAGGCGCCGCTGACTATTTTAATCAACAAGGTTTTGCAGAAAGTTACAGCCTAGATGGCGGTTTTACCGCTTGGCCGGCCAGCTAATATCTATTTCGGAGCACTTCAGGTTGAGTACCACGTTTAATCAACTACACGCACTCAACTTTGAAAACCGCTTTAGTGAACTCGGAGACTCTTTTTATGCCCACGTCACACTACGACCACTGAAAAACGCCCGAATGATGACGACCAGCAACGAGCAGTCGCCATGTTGTTATCCTCACCTTTTGATGAGTACCCCAACTACCAAAAGTACGCAGACCAACCTCCAGAATGGGGACAAAAACTGGAAATCAGTTGCTCTTCACAAAGCTTCTCTGGTTAAATCCCAAGAGCACTTATACTAAGAGCAGCTATACCAAGAGCCCTTACAAGAGAACATTATTATATGGCACTTAAAGCCACTATATTTAAAGCCAGCGTTCAAATTTCCGATATGGACCGGCATTACTACCAGCCTCACGAACTCACTATTGCCCGCCACCCCTCTGAAAATGACGCAAGAATGATGGTAAGGTTGGTGGCATTCGCACTTAATGCCAGTAAGCAGCTAAGCTTTACTAAGGGCATTAGCTCAGATGAAGAGCCGGATCTTTGGGATGTAGACCTGGCAGGCACCATTGAGCATTGGATTGAGTTAGGTAACCCAGATGAAAAACGCATTCGAAAAGCCTGTGGACGCGCAAAACAAGTCACCATTTACTGCTATAGCAATCGTTCTGCTGAACAGTGGTGGATACAGTCACAAGCCGAACTACAACGCTTTAAGAACCTCTCGGTAGTATTAATTCCAGAAACATTTGTTGAGCCTTTAGCCGCCTTGGCAGAACGCAACATGGAACTTCAAGTGACGATTCAAGACGGTGAGCTCTGGATCGCTGATGGCAATCAAAACTTACATCTAGTGCCTGAACACTGGAAAACAGCCTAACATAAAGGATCTTCAAACCAATGATAGAACTCAGTGATCTATTCTGGCTATCACTCCTTGTACTTGGCGGCTGGTACTGGCTTAGTGCCAGAGAAATTAAAGACGTTGCCTTAAAAGCGGTCAAAGACTATTGCGAAGAAGTAGATGTGGAGTTACTTGACGAAAGCGTCGTACTCAGAGGCTTCTGGTTTAAGCGCAACAGTCATGGCCAGATGAAGCTCTGGCGTTCATATATGTTTGAATTCTCCAGCACCGGTGATGACCGCTACAAAGGCAAGGTTATCTTGCTGGGTAATAAAACAGAGTCCGTACAACTTGAAACCCATCGTTTACATTAGCCTCGCGCCAGTATGAACGAACTATATGGTTTTTTAGTCGATGACGTGTTTATAGGGTTTCTGCAACAAGTACCGGAACTACTGGAAGAGATAAACGCGTTCGAAGGCGACCTTCAAATACTCAACAACCGCTTGCTGTTTACATTACCTGCTCTATTTGAACTGACCTGCAACTACGTCGAAAAACAGCACCAGCAGACTCCCTCTCGTTATCGCTCTGACTACCTACAGTTTCGCAAACAACTCTACAACAACCCCACCAACACAGTATTGCAAGATAAAGGTGGTGTTGTAGAGATCGAAAAATCCGATTTCGATCATGATAAGAGTCTCTATAAGCTTGTTTTTCTTGAACGATAAAACACATGTGCACAGTAAAACCCTAGATAGACTATCGTTTAAGAACTATTTTGGTACTATCATAGTGTTGGTTCTATTGACGCTATGGTTACCTGAAACCTATAAAAAGAACACTTCTTCAGCTTAATTTATTACGGTTCAGTCTTTGGAGTTAACGTTGTGAAAATTATAGAGTTGATCAAGTATTGTGCTCTAATACCACTTTCCTTCCCCCATAATGAGGCGCTTGATGACAAACCCACTCACTCATAAAACCTCCACCCCAGTCACCACACTCGACGATCTCGCAAAACTGACTAACTATTCGTTTATTGAGAGCCTCAACTGTGACCCTGATGCAAAAGCAGACGGAGTCGACCATGCCGCTCGACAAGTTTTCAGCGGTCACTATGTTCCCGTCAGTCCTACTCCAATCAAAGACCCAGAGTATGTAGCCCACAGTAAAGGTTTTTTTCAGGAACTTGGCTTCGACGACAATATGGCAGAGTCAGCCGACTTCATCAGGATGTTCTCGGGCGACACCTCGAAGGTTCCACAGCCGATCAACAAGGTAGGCTGGGCAAGTGGATACGCACTATCCATCTTTGGTAAAGAATACTATCAGCAGTGTCCGTTTCAAACCGGTAACGGATATGGTGACGGACGCGCAATTTCGGTGCTTGAGGTCTTAATCAAAGATCGACGCTGGGAAATGCAATTAAAAGGAGCTGGCCGGACACCCTATTGCCGCGGCGCAGACGGTCGCGCAGTATTGCGTTCGAGCATACGTGAGTTCCTGGCACAAGAGCACATGCACGCACTGGGGGTGCCGACATCACGCTCTTTGAGTTTGTACGTTTCAAAGACTGAGAAGGTCAAGCGACCTTGGTACTCCGAAGGTTCGCACTCAAAAGACCCTGACATGCTTATATCAGAAGCCGTCGCCATCTCGACACGTGTCGCCCCCTCATTCATTCGAGTGGGTCAATTAGAACTCTTCGCCCGCCGCGCCCGCAAACAGGAGCACCTTAACGCGATGGAGGAGCTTGAGAAGATTGTCATATACTTAATCGACCGTGAGTACAGTGAGGTAATTGACACGACACTCACAACCGCCGAGAAGGTAGTCTTGCTCGCACGCGAATTCCGCAGTCGTCTTACGTCGCTGGTGGCAAACTGGATACGTGTCGGTTATTGTCAGGGCAATTTCAATAGCGACAACTGCGCAGCCGGCGGATTCACTCTCGATTATGGTCCGTTTGGTTTCTGCGATGAATTCAACCCACACTACCAATCATGGACCGGTGGCGGACATCACTTCTCATTCTTGAATCAAGCTGCGGCAGCCGCACAAAACTTCCGCATGTTTTGTACCGCCTTATTGCCTTTACTTGCTTCCCACCATGGCTGTCAGCAGCAGCTCGAAGAGATTCATGATGGTTTTTCATCCATGATGCAATCTAAAATGCACGAAATGTGGGCTGCAAAACTTGGGCTTAGTACGTTTAACCCTGGGCTCTTCAGTGAACTAGAAGCACTGATGGTGGAAACACCGGTCGATTATACGATATTCTTTCGTGAGCTATCGATGGTACCTGACGATATCCGTCCACTGAAAAAAAGCTTCTATCCCAGTTCTAATCAAACAGCCCCCGAAGCGCTAGACAGACGGTGGTCAGACTGGTTCAAAAAATGGCAGTCGCTGACAGGTATGACCAGCGTTTCAGCTCAAGGCTATTCACGCGAAGAACTGTCTAACCGAATGAAACGGGTCAACCCAAAGTATAGTTTGAGAGAGTGGTTTGTTGTGCCAGCTTATAAGCTAGCAGCCACAGGCGATTATTCTCTTATTCGAGAGCTGCAAGACGTTATGACAAAGCCATACGCCGAGCAATCCAAAAGTATTGAAGAAAAATACTATCAGCTTAAACCCCCTGAGCTATTTGAGATCGGCGGAGTATCGCATTACAGTTGTTCGTCATAGTATTTAGAGAACTAATCGGTTGCCTCATACTTACCGAAACCTATCATTGGATATCGATAAGTATCTGACAACCAACAATAACCCCAGTCCGTTAGGGTATTAATATCACCTCTCAAACGCCAAGCACTGGTGATATAACCTGGCAGCAGCGCAGCCGCCCCCGTGGTATTGGCTGCAACCAGAGGTGCCCCGCGAAAAAACAATGATCCATTCGGTCATTACATCACTGCCCGGCCTCATCACTAAGACCCACATTCAGTTTAGTAATCACATCATCACTCACTTGCTTTGAGCATAATAAGTAACAGACTCTGAGAGTTCATTATTATTTTTATTGCGTTCGTACTATTTTAAGTCATTTAATGAAAAAGAAAATGAAGTGCCTTTTCCCTGCTCACTTTCAACGCTAATGTGGCTGCCATGCAGTTCAACTATGCGACGTGTAATGGCTAATCCTAACCCGCTATTTGCCCGTTCACGTTTAGAGTTACCCGCCCCCCTGTTTTGTTGAATCTTGGTGTTTTGTCCTCGATAGTGTGCATCGAATATATATGGAAGATCTTCTGAAGCAATGCCTGCCCCCGTATCACTCACCTGTATTTTTAACGCCTGGCTAGACCTCGATATATCGATGTTTACTGAATCACCATCGCCACAATGCCTTATGGCATTGTCCACCAGATTAGTCAACGCCCGTTCCAGCTTTTCAATATTCGCGATCGCTATCATTGAAGGGTCTTTTGGGTTTACATCTAAACGAATACCGCGGCTTTCTGCCTCTAGTTGCAGCTTTTGCAAAACATCTTGTGCCAATTCTGCGATGGACACAGGTTCCATGGTTAATTGAATATTGTCTGCGTCCAAATGAGCCAACTCAAACAATTGTTCGACCAACCGACTAACCTGTTGAGCATTATTGGCCGCGACCTGAATTAGCTCTGTACTCTCCGAGCTTGAAAGGCTACTTTGCTTTAGCTGCCAGGTTTCAAGATACCCTTGTAACGCAGCTAACGGGGTACGAAGATCATGAGATACATAAGATATTAACTCACGTCTTAACTCGTCTGTCGTGCGCACCTTTTCATACTGCTGTTTTAATGTGCTGGCCATCGCATTAAAGGTAGCCCCCAAACGCTGAACCTCATCCGAGGAACGTTCATCCCATTCAGAAACCGGTAATTCTCCTTTATCAAACCCTTCCGAGTGGAATTTTTTCATATCCATAGTTAGCCGACGCAAGGGTCTCGTAAGCATGGCAAATAACAATAACACCACGATCAAGCTAAACAGCAAGGCAGCAAACAGCCCCCAAAAACTCAGTTTAATAATATGGCTACTTTGCAGTAAGTCCACAGTACTATCATAAATTTCACCACCGATGATGATGTAGAGATAACCTTTAAGTCGGTCGTTTTGCTTAATCTCTGCCACAGAAAATATTTTTTGACGGAAAAGTGACCGTGGATCATCGCCCACAATAGGTAACACCTCACTACCTGACAAGAACTGTTTAATGGGTTCCAGATCAACGGCCATGCGCTTTATTTTGTCATCATCAGCCGAGTAAGTGGTCACAGTGCCTTCAGGTGTGAGTACATAAAATTCGAAGCTGGGCCCTAAAATCATCATCGAGTGAAACGCATGCTCTAATGCCGCCTGATCAATTTCGCCATCCTTCAATAGGCTATCGTCACCGACCACATGAGCAGCTAATTCGAGGTGGAGTTTTTGCTCCACTTCGTTTTGATAACGAGCCGTCAACTGCTGAACCAAAAACATCAGCAATAAGCCAATCAGTAAAAAACTGACCAACAAACCCAACACCAATTTACTGTAAAACGAATTAATCCACCCCGTCATATAATTGCCTGCTCCACCGCTCATCAAATATTGCCAACTGAGTGGTTGGTGTCTGCAAACTTATATCCCACCCCCCACACCGTTAATACATACTCAGGATTAGACGGATCTTTCTCAAGTTTTGTGCGAAGCCGGTTTATATGTGAATTAACGGTATGTTCGTATCCACTATGATGATAGCCCCAAACCTTGTCTAGTAACTGACTGCGACTAAATACCAAACCCGGCTGTCTTGCCATATAGAGCAATAAATCAAATTCGGTACTGGTAAGATCAACCAGCTGCTGGTCAATCATGATCTGTCGTTTGGCGATACCTATTTCTAACGGACCAAAACACAATGACTCGGGTTCTGCATCAACGGGCTTTTTCGTGAGCATTTCTACGCGCCTTAGCATCGCCTTCACTCTTGCCTGAAGCTCCCTCACACTAAACGGTTTAGTAATATAATCATCTGCCCCCATTTCGAGCCCCACCACCCGATCCGCCTCAGAGTCTTTAGCGGTCAGCATCAGTATTGGCATAAGCTGCTGAGCAGATCGCAGTCGCATGCAAATTTCAAGTCCGTCCATTTCGGGCAACATCACATCTAGCACAATAAGATCAAAGTTACCGGCCATAGCCATTTGCAGGCCGCGCGGCCCAACATCACAACTTTCAACTTCGTAGTTCATATCTCGCAAGTTCATGGAGACCAGTTTATTAATATCCTGATCATCTTCTATTACCAGAATTCTGCGTTTCATTAATACAAGACCTTATGATGTGTATTGGAGCACAATGGAGGTGCGAAGAATAAGCATAACGCGGGATTAGAAATTGGTACAGTAAATAGGGTTAGATGGCTGAGTTCCCGCCTTCGCGGGAATGGCCGTAAGTTTCACAGCGTAAACTAATTAACTCTTCTAATGACTAATTGAGCAACAGGCGCATCAAACCGATGGGACTCATCCAGAACCGAATCAGTATAGCCATCAATATTGCTAACAACTCCTGGGTGCCTTGAGACGACATTCACGTCATCTCTGGCCACATTGAAGCCTTCACCACCATCAGCAGGGCCTGGAATCGTGCCTGCTAATTCATTATTGCCTTCTGTTCCCGCATCATAAACAGGTAACGTCATCATTACCTGTTCGCCCAATGCTAATGCATTTAAATCAACCCCCCTTTTACCTGAAAATGCATCATTGGTATTAACTAACATCGTGGCAACCGTTAGCTGAAGATCACTCAACGCGTTAACCGCTACATCAATGCTTTGGGAGCCCCCTGGAGACAAGACACCATCCCCAGATTGTGTCGAGATGATTCCGACGGCTGCCGCATCGGATAAAAACTGGCTGTTGTCTCCCCCTTCAGCAAGTTGTTCTAGACCGTCACCGGCCGGTTCACCAATAGTCCAACCATTATAACTCTGTGAATGTAGTACTATCGCCATCGGGGACAGCGGTTGGCTATTACTTAAATTAGTCATGGTTACTTCATAATTTTGAGTCACAGTGTCGTTATCTGAACAACCCACTATGCCCCCTAAAACCAGCGCGGAAAGCCCCATACGAATTAAATATTTCATCTTCATCAAGCTACGCTCCTCTATTTAACGGTTACGACAACTTTCGCAACGGGGTTGAGCCAGCGATGGATGCGACTATCAACATCACTCACCCCACCCGACAAATCAGTATCACCGACATTCCCGCGATGAATATGAACTGTTTGATTGGTCTCAGTAGTGGTAACCCCTGTCGCACCGTTGCCACCATTGCCACCATTGCCACCTGGGTTCACAGGTATACCCAATACACCTGAAGCCCCGCCACCGTTTACCACTTCATCATTAGCTTCTGTGCCTGCGTCATAGGCATTTAGATAAACCGTATAAGTACCTGCCTGCAGGGGAATCTCCCACGCATTCAGACCGACAAATGCGTCATTGGTCGGCAATAGCATCGCGGTTACTGAAAGGTGCGTATTAGTTAAGGTATCTAGATCACTTACCTGAGTGGAAGAGGAAGGTGCTAAAAGGCCGCTTGCTGGATTTTCGGAGTTAACCGCACCTATTGCCGCTGTTGCCGACACAAGGCCCGAAATATCGCCACCTTCTGCCATCGCCTGAAGTTCTGGCGTCGCAGCTTCCCCGGCTTCAAATAGATGAGTCGTTGAGTCATGAGCGCTCACCAACAGTGGCGTAAAGTACATACCCTGAGTAAGGTTAGTGATCTCAACATCAACCATTTGAGCAGTTGCTATATGTGACGCAAATATTAGAGGTAAGGCAGATAGCGTGATAACTGATTTCGTTTTCATATTCATTCCTTCGTTTGTTTTTATAGCTTTATCAGTGTTTCAACAACGAATAAGAGAATACGAAACAAACATCCCAGAGATTTCACATAATTATAACGAAACGATCACGAGGTATCATGATTTGGTAAATAACAATTGGTATAATGGGCGTTAGCCCTATACTGTCATAGCTTCAGTTTTGTGAGAAATCGCTATGACATCTTCAATTGAACGAATCAAGGTACTAACCGCCGGCGTCGTTAGTCTTATTCTGATGTTAGGCGTCGCTCGGTTTGCTTACACGCCCTTGCTACCCCTCATGCAACAACAAGCCTCGCTAGGTATCTCCGAAGGCGGCTGGTTAGCCAGTATCAACTACATGGGCTACTTCACTGGCGTACTCATTGCGGCATCCATCAGCAACATGATGCTAAAAGATCGCCTTTACCGAATCGGCATTGTTGTCGCCATCGTCAGCACCTTGGGGATGGCGCTCACCACCGACTTTTGGCTCTGGAGCCTGATGCGTTACTTTGCTGGTTTGAGCAGTGCGGCGGGGCTTCTGCTGGGCTCTGGGCTAATACTCAACTGGCTTATTCGACACCATTACCGCAGTGAGCTGGGTATTCACTTCGCGGGAGCAGGGCTAGGTATCGCCTTTTGTTCTTATATTGTCAGTGTCATGACGCCCGGATCTAACTGGCGAGAACAGTGGTTGGCGCTATCGGCTTTAGGTGTTCTGATGGCGATCCCCGCTTGGTTCTGGTTGCCGAAGCCTGAAAATAGTCACCTAATGAAAAGTGGTGAGGCACTAGTCGATAACCCGCCCTCTAAAGCCTATTTAAGATTGTTTATTGCGGCCTATTTATGCGCAGGTGTCGGTTATGTTATTAGTGCAACGTTTATTGTCGCTATTGTTGATCAGCAAAACCCGCTCACCGATGAAGGCACACTCGTATTTATGGTGTTGGGATTAGCCGCTGCTCCGGCCTGTATTATATGGGACCTCATCGCACGAAAAACCGGGGATTTAAATGCGCTGGCCCTGGCCTTTATGATTCATACCATTGGCATCGTTTTACCGGTGTTTAATAGCGGCTCAACAGCCGCCTACCTGAGTGCTATTCTGTTTGGGGGAACGTTTATCGGCATTGTCAGCTTAGTACTTACCATGGCGGGCAGACTTTACCCCAGTGCTCCCTCTAAGATGATGGGGAAAATGACCATCAGCTACGGAGTCGCCCAAATCGTTGCCCCCGCCATCACCGGACAAATAGCCGAATTGGGCGGCAGTTATAGCGATGGCCTTATCATGGCAGGAATTTTCATGGTTATTGGAACCTTTCTGGTATTGTCATTGAGAGTAGTCGAACGCCGAGAAAGCCAAACCCAGCAGCCATCATAAGAATCATTCAAACATCGGAGTGAATACAAGGAGAGTTATATGCCATACGTTAATATTAAGATAACCCGTGAAGGTGCAACTAAGGAGCAAAAAGCTGAGCTTATTCGTGGTGTCACCGAGTTATTGCAAAAAACCTTAAACAAAAACCCTGCTACAACTGTAGTAGTGATCGACGAAGTTGATACCGATAACTGGGGGATAGGCGGTGAAGTGGTAACAGAACTGCGAAAGCGTTAAGAACTCGATCGAACAGTAATACATTGAACCTCCTGGCTCTATTAATGGCTACCGCTTTCTACCCTGCTGCAGCCCAGCTAGTATTAATGATCATTATCTTTGGGGTGCTATGTTAATGGTCTATAGACTGAGTAAACTAAGAAACCAATTGGCGTGGTAAATCACTCTCGTCTATAGTCCAAAACTTAGACAGCTCATCAACCCACGCTTGCAAAATAGGTTCTTGAACACGACGAGTTTGCACTGCCACACTTAGTGCGATGGAAGGTGGTACCCCATTCCAACGAGTGCCCCAGCCTTCTGCTTCGGCTTGTTCGGCATCATCCATTCGGAGTAATGATATTCCCAACCCTGACTTAACGAGCTGCCGAATAGATTCTTCGTTGTCTACAAACACCGCTTTACTAGGCACAATACCCGCTTCGCCAAACATCGCCTCAGTCAGATGATAGAAAGGGCAACGCTCCGTCGTATAGATCCAGGGCATCGCGCCCAATTCTTCGACTGAAGCCTGATGAATCCGCTCTTGCCACGCAATCGGCGCCACTATAGCCGTTTTTATATCCGCCACCTTAACGACATGCAGGTCGTTAGTCGTTGATGACCCGAAGAAGAACCCCGTATCAAGCTTACCTTTGCGGATATCCCGTAAAATATCCGGCGACATACTATTAATAAATGATAACTGAATGCTAGGATAAGCTGTTGAAGCATCAACTAAAAGCTCTGGGATTTTCAAAAAGGCCAAATCGGAATTAACACCAACCGATAATTCTCCCATTACCTCACCCTTCATCGCCTTCGCTTTTGAAACAACTAGATTAGCCGCATCTAAAGCTGCCTGCGCTTGAATCAACAGTTTTTCGCCTGCTGGCGTTAGTTTCATGCCTTTAGGGGTTCGATCAAACAATACTACGTCCAATGACTCTTCAAGAGCTTTAAGCTGCGCACTTACGGCCGGCTGACTGGTAAACAAACGTTCAGCAGCTCTGGTTAAATGCTGTTCTTCGGCTACCGTGATAAAGGTTTTAAGTTGATTCAATTCCATACCAGCACTCCTATGCAATAGCTTTATTGAACCCTATACCGGCAGAAAGTGCCATCGGAATATCAAATGACAGACATCCAAACAAACGATTGGATTGAAAACCCTCTTGCGCCTTAAATAACCATATCCCGCAAACACCAAGAGGAATTAAGCATGCAGTTATTATCTGATAGCCCATCACTTTCTAAGTTTAAAAAACCGACAACAAATGAAATAAAGGCACATATCGTTTCTCAACTTCGTAAATACCTGACTGCAACAATACAATTCGTTCAAGTTTCAAAAGAAAGGTCACATCAACGTCGCGCACTAGCACAACTAAGTGCTGATCAATTAAAAGACATTGGCGTAAGCAGAGGAGATGCAATTAATGAAGCAAGCAAGCCGTTTTGGAAACCGTAAACACCTGTATCAAAAATGGTGGGTTCATTAGTTATGGTGCTCAGGTTTCATAATGCCTCCAATACCTGCCACATACTCATTAAATGGCTGGCATTGGAGGCTTGGCACCGCAATAGTCATCAACACTTGATCTTCATATTCAATGTTCTCAACGACTCCGTCATGTAGACTAAGCCAATGCCTCACCGCCTGTTCTTCGCCAAACCCACAACTGAGTTCAAGCCGTTCACGCACGACCTGTTGCTCTGTTTTAAGTGCCTCCATAGCCATTTGAGCAGCGGCTGAATAGGCTCGAACCAAGCCGCCCGCGCCCAATTTAACGCCCCCAAAATAACGCGTCACAATAATCATCACATCACCGACATTTTTATGCTGTAGCACATTCAGTATCGGCTTACCTGCTGTACCACTCGGCTCGCCATCATCAGACATGGCTGCACTAATCGCAGATGCGGGGTTACCAAATTGATAAGCCCAACAGTGGTGGCGCGCATCGGGGTACTTTTGCTTAATTTCGGTCAACTGCTGCATTGCGATCTCTCGGGTATCCGCAAATGTAGCAAACGCAATAAAGCGGCTCTTTTTGATTTCGTAACTCACTTCACAGGGTGCAGATGGAACAGGATAGTTAGCAGTCATTTTATTTTTGCACATGGGTGTTATTGACCAAGGTCGATTATCGAGCAGGGTCCACATAACTGCCCGTATTACTATTAATTCGGTACCAACCAGCAATACTCAAACGTTGCTTTGTTGTTTTAAGCACCTCATGAGGGAAGCGTTCGCTCAAAAAAAAGATAGCTCGTCCTCCCTTAGGTAAAACACGCTCAATTAATTTATCTGCTTCGTCATATACTGCTAGTTCCCCCCCCCAATCATCTTGCCATTGATTGTTCAGATAAATAACATTAGTCAGCACCCTGTTTGAACGCCCTTTAAAAGCATCAAGGTGTTTCTGGTAGAAACTGCCCGGCTCATAAACCGCAAAGTGGGCTTCATAATCATGAAGCCCCATAAAAAGGTGGCGGTTCACCTCATCTCTTAATGCATCGCACTGGGCCAAAAGGCGTCGTTGGGCATCGGTTTGACCATCAAGCCAATGAGTTTTATCGGAACGAATATCATTATTAACCTGCAACTCTCCGCCTCTTCCCACACCCGCTCTATTAATACCCCTTCGATTAAGATCATTGACTTCATATCGCAATGCTTGCGTTAGCTCGGCCGATAAAAAGTCATCAACAATGATATACCCTTTCTCTACCAAAGCATCTACAACAAAGTCATACGAATGACCTGATGAACCAAAACTATCTTGAACACTGACAGTCATAACTTACCTCAATAAGAACGTGCGGTTAGCAACGGTAATCTTTAGTGTGAACTCCGAAGTACTTTTAGTTAACACCTCAACGGCCGATACTGCCCTTTCCGTGCGGGCGGGAATCCATTACATTATACACTTTGCCATTTAGGAAGCCCGCAGATACAACTCAATCAGGATTAACAATAAACAAAAAATGAAGTAGTAGACATGAAAGCTCTCACCCCTGCTGACCAAGCGGCTAGGTAGTTACCATGGAAAGAGGATGACCACTTTGACCTTGAACACCATTTTCGTCATGAGGCATTGCCAAAGCTCGGTCGAATCAGAGAGTTGTTAAACCATATATCTGCGGAACACAGTAACCTTATGGATCGTCAGCGGCCGCTGGGGGGGGGGAGGTTATCAAATTGCTACGATTCTGGCCAATCTAGGCACTCATTGAGCAACGGGGAGGGTTACTACAAACGTAGTCTCTCCCGGTCGACTGGTAAACGCCATGGAACCCTGATGCTTATCAATGATTCGCTTACAAATCCCCAACCCTAAGCCACTGCCCTCTCCTGCAGGTTTAGTCGTAAAGAAGGATTCATATATTTTCGATTGAATATCTTCAGGAATACCCTCGCCATTATCAGTAATCGTTACCTTTATAATATCATCTTCAAGTAACGTCCTTATCGTCAACGTGCCGCTGTTTTCCATTGCATACAAGGCGTTATGAATTAGGTTGGTCCACACTTGGTTCAGCTCATCTGGGTAACAGGCTATCAGAGGTAGTTCGCCAAAATGTTCAATGACCTCACAACCCTGCTTCAAAAGACTCTGATAAAGCACCAGTACTGTTTGAATACCCTGATTAATGTCACTTGATATCATTTGCCCCGACATGTCATGGTGAGCAAAATTTTTCAACGCAAACACAACCTTTGACGCTCTACCTATGGCAGTTCTAACCGTATCACTATTACGTCCAATACCCGTTAGGCGGTGGGCCAACGCCAACACATTAAACGCCGACGATGCAGTCAGTGCCGCTAGCATTCGAGGCAAATGGTCACTGAGGTCCATATCGACCAGCATATCCGCTATTTCATCGCTTCTATCGATATTGTGCTCATCAAGAATACTCATGATCTTCCGCTTTATTTTACGCTCTTCACGAGTACTACTGACCCTTTCATGCCGGGCATGTGAGATAAGATCACACAACAATGCTTTGTCATCCGAGCTCGCTGACTCAAGAAAGTCAGAAAGACCCTCAGTAAACAGCGACAGATATTTCGACGTATTGCCAACCGACGCTTTTATCGCTCCTAAAGGTGTATTAATTTCGTGAGCAATACCCGCAATTAACTGGCCTAATGCCGCCATCTTTTCGGAGTGAATAAGCTGCTGTTGGCTTTCCTCCAGTTCTGTAAGGGCTCGCCTTAACTCTCCATTTTTTAAGTTTATTTCTTCCGTTCGCTGGTTTACTTCTGTTTCAAGCGTCTGGTTATATTCTGCTTGCTGCTTACGACTAGTTTCTACTCTAACAGCCATATAAGCGAAATTTCGGGTTAACGCACCCACTTCATCTTTAGCATCTGAAGTAATTTTGTCTGTATTTGAAAAATCCCCCTCGGACAGATCTTTTGCGAAGCGACTCAGGGTGACAATAGGTGTAACAAGGCGCAGAGATAGCTGAGATATCAAGAAATAAGCCATGAGTAGAACGACAATACCTAAAAATGATGTCCTAACCGCTAAATCACTCAATCGCTGCTCATTCTCCTGCTGGGATAACAACACTTGCTGATTGAGTCGTGTGAGGGAATAACCCAACAACATATTACCCCATTGTGAAGAGCCTATACTGAGAGGGAGCCTGTAAACCATTAATCTTTCGGTGTATTTATCTCCCAGCAACACTATGATATGACCTTTACGGGTAGCCGTTTTTGCTAACTCACTCCCTTCTGGCTCGACATAGCTTTGTTGCTGTTGCGATGCGTCTGCGGTATGTACATACACTTTATTATCATTATCCAGAATAACGATGTAATCCAGATCCTGAGTACTTTCAGCGGTATGCTGCACGCTATGGGTAAGAGAGAGTAAGTTATAAGAAGCGATATCTTCAACGACTAAGCGTTCTAGTGTTTCGGCCTGAGCAATCGCCCGCTGATACAAATTTTCTTTCATCAACGCGGTTCGTTTTTCCAACTCTACCTCAAATGCTTCCCGCTGCAACGATACCTGCAGAGAAGTCAATATCACCAGTGCAATAAACACTACTACACCGGTTATTAGTAATAGCTTGCCGCGTATCCCTACTGTCACTCTGTGGTATCCCATAGATCCATCTTCAAAAGCCTTAATTCAACGAAATTAGGTTTCGCCCTTTGTGCTTAGAGTCATACAGTGCCTGATCAGCTCTGATCATCGCACAACCAATCGTAGACTCCTCCTCCTTTACTTCAGAGATCCCCATACTGGCACTCACAGAAATACAGTGAGACCCGATCATCACCTTAGTCGATGCGATCGCTAAGCGTACCCGTTCACAGAGCTCTTTGCCGTCTTCTAAACTGGTTTCAGGCATTAACAAGCCAAACTCCTCACCGCCTATGCGACCAATAAAATCATGTTCACGAATGGTCTCAACAATCACGTTGGCAACCTTAGCCAAAACTGCATCCCCCACTTGATGACCGAATTTATCATTGACCTCTTTGAAAAAGTCCACATCCAGTATCGCTAATAATGCTTTTCGTCCATAACGGTTTGCTCTGGAAGCTTCGCCATCAGCTCTTTCAAAAAAACAGCGTCGGTTCATTAACTTAGTTAACTCATCAGTGGTTGCGAAGTAATCGAGTTTTTTGTTCGCTTCGAGAAATATATCATTTAGCTGCTCCTGCTTTCTCAATGCCTGATGTAGTTCACGAGTACGTTTTTCGACGAGCTTTTCAAGTTCGAGACTGTGTTTTTCAAGCGCTCTGTTGTATTGGGATATGCGAATCATACCTGCCAACGTATGACCTACAGAGGATAGAAACTCTCTGGTTTGCGGCCCATCATCATGGGCGATATCGATGTATATAAATAGCACGCCTACCACTTGCCGCTGGAGAATTATAGGCGCCCTATAGTATCTGATATTAGCCGTTTCAGTGATTAACTCAACACCGTCCGTTTCAGAATGCTCAAGCAGACTTTCTGGCACTTCACCTTCATTCAACTGAGAAACCAACACCATGTCAGGCGCAACCCTAGTCGACCATTCAAGGTCTGCCTGCTCCAGATCAACAGTATAAATAGATCCTTTAGTCAGTGAAGTAAAACATCGCGCTGATAAGATAATGCTTAACGCTTGTGATAATTGTTCTTCGAATGAGACCGCTGTAATAACCAATTTCAATATTTGGTTAAGAATACTCTGGTAGCACTCCTGCTTCAGTAGCGACTTTTGGTCATAATAACTACGCAAACCCGTTTTGATGGTCAAGACTAGGTCTTCTTCATCCCATGGTTTTGAGATATAACGAAATAGACCCGCTTTGTTTACCGCTTCACCCACCGACTCTGCGGTTGCTTGACCTGTCAGCATGATTCCGTAGATGCTTGGCAGTATTGTTTTAATTCTGGCTAATACCTCATCGCCATACATACCTCCCATTATCTGGTCTGCAATGACCAGCGGTATCTCTACTTGGCTTTTAATTAGCTCGTCGAGAATCTCCAGCGCCTCTTCACCACTTTCTGCCAGCTCGATTTGGTAGGTATCCCCCAAATTATTCATCAATTGACTTTTTAAACTACTCAGGATGATGCGCTCATCATCAACACAAAGAATAACGGGCCTGCTCACTTGTCCACCAATGCCAATTTAATGGTATTCACGAGTTTTTCTTTACTCCAGGGTTTTGTTAAACAAGCCGCGAGATTGGCTTTTTTATTAACGCGATCAATAACCTCTTCATCTGCATGGCCTGTTAGCATCATTTTTACCACTTTAGGGTATTTTTCGTGCACCGCAATCAAAAACTCATCGCCTTTAACTTTGGGCATCAAACAGTCAGAGATCACCACCGCAAGGTGATCTCCCGACTCAAATATCTCATTAATAACTTCCCATGCTTCTTCAGCACTCTCTGCAACTTCATAACAAAATTCTGATCCTAAACAGTATCTTAACTGCGCTCTCAGGCTCATTAATATTGTTTTGTCATCGTCTACGCACAATATGAAAGGTTTACTCATTCAACTACCGACAGAAATAGCCTACAATCATTACATAATAGACCATAAAACCATAATAAGAAGAGCAAAATTGTTCAGTACTCGTACACTGAAACTTAATTCCCCATTGCGTAAAGTGATCCGCATTGCGCTTTTAACACTCTTAATTCTAGGAGTGCCTTCTGCTGCATTAAGCCAACAGTCACTCACTATTTATTTCTACAACCCAGAAATTAACACCACACGCAATGTCGTTCTAAAAACAGTGTTTGATCAATACCTTAAAGAAAAAGGCAAGTTTCAATTTCAACCGGTCGATAGTAGAGACACGATAGAAGGCCTGATACAAAATGATAAAAATGCAATTTTTATCATTTCGAACTGGCATTTTGATCAATTAAAAGAGCAATCTGCCCCGACGAACCCTGTGTTAAGAGGGGTGAAGAATGGGAGCGATACCTACCGAAAATTTCTCGTCGTAAAAAATACCAACACGCCCCCTGAAACAATGACTATAGCAACGTCAGGTAGCGTCCCCTTCTCTCAGTCTATTCTGGCAGACATCTATCCCAACCATACACCAAAGCAGCTCGACAAACCGAAATTCCTGCTGGTACCAAAAGACATAGATGCCCTAATGGCTGTAGGGTTTGGCTTAGCAGATGCCGCACTCGCGAGCGAACTAAGTCTAGAGACGCTATCAACTCTGTATAAGGCTCAACACCAACAACTGCATATTTTAGGCAATAGCCGACCACTTAAGCGACTGCTGGTTATTCATCATAAGGCGGAGTCATCTGTAAAAGCAGACGCTATCGCAGCACTAAACGATATGAGTAAGAGTAATAAAGGACTGCAAGCCCTGCACATTCTCGGCCTGAATGGTTGGCAGTCGCTGGACGAAAAACGTGATATAAAAGGGAGGCCAACGCAATGAACTTAAAGCGTATGCTATATCTATGCCTTACACTGCTGGTTGTCTCTTGCGCACAGACTCCAACACCTGACGCTACAGCGATCATTAACCCATCGAGTGTTAACAATATTCTTGTGATCAACACTAACCAATCGCTAGATCGCTATAGAATCTCTCAAGACGCTTTTCTCGAAACACTGAAAACGACAGCCTCAGACAACACTCAAACCGTGACCGCTATCGATCTGGACAAAGACAATGCTCCGATAGACACAATACTAGACGTACTCAACCAACAGCATTATGACGCAATCTTTTGTATAGGTGCCAAAGCATTAGGTTCTATTGATTATATAGACCCAGAGGCACCCGTGTTTTTCAGCTCTGTACTGAATTGGCGACGTTTTATTAACCAACCTCACTATTCAGGTATCGCTAGTGAAGTACCTGCCGAGGCTCAATTCGCATGGTTTAAGTACTTTTTCCCAGAGATAAAAAAGGTGGGTGTATTGTATAGCGCCCACAACCGTAAATTAATACAAGAAGCCTCAAAAGCAGCAGAGAAATTATCGATTAAACTAATAGCAGAAGAAGTTGCCTCGAGCGCCAACCTATCCGCTCACACAGACAATCTGCTGCCCAATGTCGATGCATTATGGCTTGTATCGGACTCAACCGTTTTAGGGTCGGCCGACAGCGCTAAACAACTATTTGAAATCGCGCACAGTCACCAGACAGCGGTATTTTCATATAACCCTGTTTTTGTAAATATGGGCGCTGTTCTAAGTATTTCCGCAGATATTGCCACTACCGGGCGCCAGGCTGCGTTAATGATGAACAACCGACTCAACAGTAGCGAGCAAACCTCCATTAAATTTCCTGCAGGTAGCAGCATTTCTCTTAATCTTAAACGAGTGCAAGCGTACAGCATCAAACTTAACAGTAATGCACTGGATTCCGTAAATTATATTGTAGAAGAGTAACCGAAAGGAGAATAATCCGCATTATTCTCCTTAACGCCAAGTGCGCTATCTATATTACGCCCACGCCCATTTCATCGTCAGCGTTCCTGGCTGCTGATATCCGCCACTGAAAGCGGGATATAGAGTTTTAATATGGGAGGCAAAAAGGTCAAACATTGCTTTATTTCGAATGGGCGCAGAGGCTTGAATTGAAAAAATAGCCATGTCAAAAGAGCCGCTATCTTCAAACTTACTTTTGATAGAGGGGTTAGATAGCGGCTCTCCATCTGGCGTCATACAGCAAATCATATCCGGCCCTAATATATAAGTCGGATTTTCTGAATCCCAATTAAACGCGCCTAAAAATTCGTTTAAATAGGGCAGTTCCATAACCCCATCGTCCATCGCTACTTCAACGATACCGCCATCTAACGCCCCTACAGACTCTTCTTTAACCGTTATTACTTTTCCTGTCCCAAGATATTGATACTTGCAGCCCGTCCCCTTAAGAACTTCTGTAACACTGTCTATCGGGGTGGGTGAGTCCAATGCCTCTCCGATATTCTCTGCAAGCACCAGTGAACCTCCTATTGCGGTCGCTGTCGCCCCTGCTCCCTGTTTGAGTTTTTCCCCGCTAAAAGGCCATAAGGCGACTGCACCAGCCTTATGTTGTGAAAAGTCTGGGTTAGTCGTCAAGACCTTTTGCGCCCATTCTTCGACCTCTTCCGCACTATCTCCACTTGGACAAACCACAACCGGGTTTCCCTTTACACCAACCGCTGATAGCACTGCAGGTGTGGCCGGTATACCCGCTTGAGCAAAAGTTGTTGATGATAATGTTGGCACAGCTCTTCCTGCCCCGTTGGCATCAACTAATGGAATATTATTATGCGCCGCCACCAACATTGGTATAACGCTGTTCGCAGCCCCCACTTCAATCGCAGCCACATAACTAAGCTTGCCATACGTATTGGCAACGGTATCAAATGCTGCACTCGGTGCAGTATCAAAAGTCATGCCTGCAGCACCTTGTGGGGACCCCATTCCTGCTGATATTGCGACCCCCGCATCATCGGGAACCTCAGATATATCCACAACGGTAATGGTGTCCGTAATATTAAAAATGTTTTCTATGATCGCAGGAGTTATCGACAGCGGCCCCCCTCCTCCACTGCCCAAAAAGCAGGCGCCTTTTGCAACCTTTATTACTGCAGTTTTGTCTAATTTGCGCATTTTTATTCTCCATGAGAGGGGTTTCTATCGCTGTTTAAATTTTGTAACTCAGCTCTACCATGAGATTTCTGCCGGGTTTAGGGTAGTCAGATAACATGACCCCTGAAGGTGACGGGTCAAAATACTGTTTGTCCGTTAAGTTATACACCGACGCTTGAACTTCCAGATTTTCAATGTAGTTTTTCCAGGTGACAGCAAAATCTAAGGTCACAAAATCAGGCACATCGGCACGCACATCGCCTTCAGCTCGACTTAGACGACCTCTGTACAAAAGACCAATAAATCCATCGAGGTGTTTCGAGTGACGATAATTGAAAGACGCGTTAGCTTTATGTAGCGGCACGTCTGGCGCTCGTTCGTTGGTCAACTCATTGACCGGATGCTGATAAGTGTAATTTAGCGCAACCCCTGAGCCGTCACGAAACCTTGAAGCAAACTCTAATTCAACACCATTAACGGTTAGCTTACCCACATTACTTGAGACATTTACCGCCGTGTCTGATGGAGTCGGTGCAATTAAGTTGGTAATATCACTTCTAAACCCTGTAACCCGAAAGTTAGTACGCTTGGTTATATCGCCATTAAGCCCTAACTCAAATGTTTCAATCTCCTCCGGCTGAACATTAGGGTTACCGATTACCGATGGGTTATTCTTATTGTATAGTTCGCCAAAGGTAGGCGCCCTAAATGCAGAGCCATAAGTCGTAATTAAGCTATAGTTCTCAGTAACCTCCCATGTCAGACTGAGTCGTGGATTAAATGAGCCCCCAAAATCGCTATAGTCATCATATCGAGCGCCTGCAATTACCCGAACATCCTCATGCATGTCCCATATATCTTGTATGAATACGGCACTAACATCTCTCTTTTGATCATCATTCCAATTCGCCATGTCAGAGATATTTTGCAACGAACCAGTCCCACCGTTACTCCATAGCTCTACATTGTACTGACGCTGATGCTCATACATTAACCCTGCCAATAGTTTGTGCTGCTGATTAAGTCGATAGTCAAACTGAACCTCCACCCCAGCTTTCTCATTTTCTGCAGGGCTACGTAATAACAACCCATCAGGGTATGTTGTTCCCGACGGGTCAGTATATCCTTCAGGGAAAATTTCCCACAAATTATCAAACTGAAAATGGTCAAAATACAATTGGGTCGAAAGCTCTAACTGGCTAGACAGTGCTAACAGGTGCCCAATCTCAAGAAAGTACTCTATATACTCCTGCTGGGAATCATCATTCAACACATTGTTAGCACTCAAATAAGGCCCGCTCTGACGTTTTAAATATTTTCCCTGCATCGAATAGTTGCCGTAACCCAGCTGAAACCCAAAATCATAACGCCGCTCCCAATAGTCACTCTTTCCAGAAGCACCTATGGCATCTGATTCAACATCTCCCTCAAATCCATCAGTATCAAAAACATTAAAATTGGTGGCTAGCGCTAAACCGCCAAACTCATCTCCGATCAAAAGATTCGCTTTTTTTGCCTCATAGCTTCCAGCTCCAACAGAAAGCTCTACACCATTTATATCCGATGCATCTTTAGTGATGATATTGATAACAGCAATAAATGCATTTGCGCCATATAGTGCAGAACCTGGTCCCCGGACAATCTCTACCCTTTTAATATCATCGACAATAAAATTGTTATAGGAGGATTGCCCACCACCGTTAACCAAATTGTTATTCGTAGGATGTCCATTAATTTAATATAGTACTTTTTCGCCAAAGTCAGTTTTAACACCTCTAACTTCAACCGATGAAGTACCCAAATTGACTTGGTTGATGCCCAACCCGGGAACGCGTTTTAACGCATCCATCAAGGTGCGGGCCCCCATACTCTTAAGCTCATCGGCCGAAACAACAGAAACCGTAGAGCCACTCTTTTTAATATCTTCGAAGGTCTTAGTGGCAGTAGTCACATATGTCTCTTCTTTTAACCACAGAACTTCTTCTTCCAGCGCTGAGAGTACTTGCTCATCTACCTCTTCTACTGCTAACGCCACCCCTGCATGGATCGTTAATAAGGTCAGTAACAAACACCTTATCTCTGCTCGCTTTGTCTTCCTCAAAACCAACCTCTTTTTTCTTAATTTTATACTAGTATCAAAAAGAATAGCTTATGCATCAAAACCTGCCGACCTTAAATTAGTACATATTAAAATTACATTACGTATCAAATACCATCCTGAGAAGCGCCTGCAATTGAATGATCAATTCTAAGAGTTAAGTATCGCTCATTTGGGAGAGCGACTAACAACCAACTCTCTGGGCGCAAATGCAACTTATGCAGATCAGAAAAGCAGTGTTAGAATAGATCTCTTCATACGCACTGTACGAGAGACTACCAAATGACCGACAAGAGTGAAATTAAACTGGATAGCTACGAACAAAAAGTCAGTTACGGATTCGGCTGGCAGTTTGGGAGTCAACTACATAAGAATAATTTCGAAGGGCTCGATATTAATGCGGTTATAACAGCCGTCAAGCAGTGCTACGAAGGTCAGCCTAGCTTGTTAAATGACAAGGAATTAGATAAGGCATATGATGCCGTCAAAGACAAAATGAAGCAGGCCAAAGCAGACCAAGCTAAAAATCTTAAAGCGCTCAATAAGCAGTTTCTTGAAGAGAATGCCAAGCGTGATGGTGTAATCGTCACAGCGTCAGGTCTTCAATATGAAATACTTGAAGAAGGCTCAGGCGCTACACCATCTTCCACATCAATCGTACGTACTCATTACCACGGATCATTTATCAATGGGCAAGTATTTGATAGCTCAGTGACCCGTAACGAACCCGCAGAGTTTGCTCTCAGCGAAGTCATACCAGGCTGGACCGAAGCTTTAAAAATGATGGCAGTAGGCAGCAAATGGCGTATCGCCGTACCGGCTGATATTGGCTATGGTGAAGCCGGTTCGCCTCCGGTTATTCCAGGGGGTAGCGCATTAGTCTTTGAGATTAACCTGCTGGATATTATTGAATAGCTCATGACACTCACACCGCAAACTGCGGAGATGACCACCACACAACAAGCTTCGAATTAAAGGACGTTAAGATAAATATGCAACCTATTAAATCACTCATACTCAGGTCAGTTTGTGCGCTTTCTTTGTGCTCAATGGTACATGCAGAAGAAAACCCATTAAATGGCATAAAGCTAGGCTTTGGTTATGACCTGGGTTTTGGGCTAACGGGCAAACTAGATAAGTATAATGGTTTTATCGGTAATGACGGCCTAGCCGTGGATTACACGATCGTTAGAGAAAAAATAGAGGCTAAAATCCCTCTCAACTGGTACATAGCCGGCGGTGGTTACATAGACTGGGATGATGATGACAATGATTTCGGCGCTCGTGCCCCAGTAGGTGTAGAGGCAAATTTTGCCTCAGGCTGGGATGTTTACGCTCAGGTGATACCGGAGCTGCAAATAATTGAAGACTTTGAGTTTGACTTAAGTGGTGCCATTGGTGTGCGTTATCAGTTTTAATTAAACACCAACATAAGATTATTAGCCGGCATTTGATGTCGGCTTTTTAGCACTAACCCATGCTGGCCTAACACTTCCTCTACCCATTCAATATCTTTAATACCACTTTCTGGATCTCTCGCCTTTAACCACTGATCAAATCGCCGATTACCCTCTCCTGAGTAGCACCCGTTTTTGTTAAACGGTCCATAGATACAAACCACCCCCTCTGACCGTAGCGATTTTGCAGCTCCCATTAACAGTGCTTCTGCTATACTCCTGCCAACAAAGTGAACCGTATTCGCGGTAAAAACAGCGTCATAGGCTATAGTAACGGGCCAGTGTTCTCGGGTTACATCCAGTTCAATCGGCTCACAAAGATTATTCAAGCCCGCTTCTTGCCACCACAGTCTCATTCCGGGCAAACATTCTTTTAAATCACTAGGCTGCCATTTCAAATGAGGGAAACGCTCCGCCAGGTACACCCCGTGCTGGCCAGTGCCACTACCCAGCTCTAATACCGCATTCATATACTTCAAAACATCGCGCAATACATCGGCGATGGGCTGTTGGTTTCTTAAGCAGGATTCAGCAACGGGTTTCATTCACTCACTCTTTATTGATCATCAACTGTATTGATTTTAGTGTTTATTCAACCTAACATCGCCAACCATTAAGCGTTCTTGACGCAATTGCGTCGTAGATATTTATCTCTAAATCGAAAACAACACGTTTGAGGCATCACTATGACAGAAAGCCAACTAATAGAACAACTGGAGAACGCACCTGAAACCGTGGAGTTTGATCAAGTTATCGCGTCTATTGCAGAAAACTACGACTACCAACCTACCCGCTTTACCAATGGCGGTGTGACGAATGAAGCAGGCACTAATGAAGGCTCTTGTAAGCTATTTGCATTCGGATTGCTCAATCAACTGTCTGATGACGAGATGCTAGCGTGCTTTGGCAAGTATTATCGTGATGATGTGTTAAAGCATCCAGACGGGGGAGATCACGCCAATATCAGAGCTTTTATGGTCTCTGGATGGGAGGGTATTAAGTTTGACCAGCCAGCGCTTGCCGCGAAGTAATGTTTGATAAACAAGATTTGGTCAAGCTAGCCAAAATGAAAATGCCCTTTGGTAAGTACAGCGGCCGGGTATTGATTGACTTACCTGAAGAATATTTGCTTTGGTTTGCAAAAAAAGGCTTTCCTGAAGGACAATTAGGGCACTTACTAAAACTATCTTTGGAGGTTCATATCCACGGTTTGACGCACATTATCAAACCCATGAAGAACATGGATATCGAGTAAGTGTCTGATTAAAAATGCGTAACATGCAGACCAGTGGTAACACTGAGCTGCACTCAGCTCTTTGAGTAATAAATTAGTGCTGGTGACCACCAACACCATGGGCGTGACCATGAGACGCTTCTTCAGCAGTGGCTTCACGCACATCAACCACCTCAACATCAAACACTAATGTACGACCTGCTAACGGGTGATTACTATCAACATCAACGTTGAACTTACCTGCTTTTACAACGGTCACCTGACGCGGCCCATCTTCAGTTTCAACTGAAACAACCATACCCGCACGAATCTTAGCTTTCGACTTTTTATCACCATGCAAATGTTTGATAGGGATGCGTTGCTGGTTTCCTTCATTTCGCTCGCCATAGCCTTCAGACGGTGACACGGTGACTGAAAACGTATCACCTGCTTGCTTGCCTTCCATCGCCTTTTCAAGACCTGCTACGATATTGTTGTACCCCTTTAGAAACAACATGGGCTCGCCGCCATGGGAGTTTTCTATCGCCTTTCCGCCTTCTTCAGTCAAACGGTAATGAAAGCTGACGACCTTGTTTTTGTCGATGATCATGTACATTTCCTCAGGGAAAGGGTCACTAAAAAGTCATCATTATCGTAGCTCCAGCACATAAGAGCAAGAACCACATTAACCCGTTTAGCCAGCCTAGTGGGGTATTACAAAAACATGCAAAATGATACTGCAGCAATTCTGCCTACAGCCGCTATAATATTTAATAAGCAAAGAGCCTCTCAACCCACTACTCGGATAGTCGTATCTTATATGCTTCGGATTCTTCTCAACTTAAAATTAAAATACAAGTTTTGGTTGGTCAACGCGGTATCGTTCGCAACGGTTTGTTTATTGGCTCTCTATGCGATGCATACTGAAACCGAGCAAAGGCTAACTGCCAACAAGCTCTCATCGACCCAACAGATAGAGCAAACCGTAGCGATTGTTCAGGGTATGGATGCCGTCGAGCTAATCAATTCCATTCGAAAAACCAGCCATTTTTTTGTTATTGACCAACAATCCAATCAGGTTTCACCCCGCACACTTAAGGTTCCCTCAGCGCTAGTTAAAGAAGCCTTGGGCGCTACCGGCGACATTAAACGAGCTGGCAATAATCCCGGGCTACTCTCTAATACTCCTAACACCCTAGTAACGATTTTGAAGCACCCAGAAAGCGGAACACATATAGGACTTGTCACTCAATCCCCCTCTTTTTGGCAAGTGTTTAAAAATGAGGCCGGCCGTTATGCCGTAGTAACCGCTATATTGATGGTGGCATTGTTAATTGCATCACAACTACTCATCAGTTTTATTGAGCGTCATATTAATAAGCTAAAAACAGTGATGCTATATGTTCAAAGTGAGAAAGACCTGACCGCTCGCGTTCACATAGACTCCTTAGATGAAGTCGGCCAAATGGCATCAGCCTTTAACCACATGCAAGATGGTAGGATGAATACCATCAAGACCATTCGCCAGTCAGCGGAAACCCTAAGCCATACATCAAAATCACTTTCTCAAACATCCACCGACAATCGAGAGGGTATGGATCGCCAATCCACTCAATCCGACCAACTTGCGTCGGCTATGCTGCAGATGAACTCTGCCGCCAATGAAATATCACAGCGTGCAGTTGAAACTCACCAAATATCTGAAAGCGCATCACATAAAAGCCGAGATGGTGCACAATTAGTTCAGAAAACAAAACATGCGATTACTCAACTCAGTAACGACATATCCAATGCCGCTGAGATGGTCTCGGCACTCAATGCCGACAGTTTGAAAATTGAAAGTGCAACCGGTGAAATCAGAGCGATTGCCGATCAAACAAATCTTTTGGCGCTCAACGCGGCAATAGAAGCAGCAAGAGCGGGCGAGTCTGGAAGAGGGTTTTCAGTGGTAGCCGATGAAGTTCGTAAGCTTGCGATTCACGCACAAGAAGCCACCGATCAAATTCAAACCGTTGTTTCGAGCATTCAACAAGAAGCCACCACTATTAATCACACAATGGAAAGTAGTCGCTCCCGTGCTGATGAGTGCGTCACATCTGCCGAAGGTGCTGCCAGCGCAATTGAAGAGATTAACAATATCGTCACTCAGGTAACAAACAAAAATATGTTGATTGCCTCCGCAGCTGAACAACAGAGCCAAACTTCTGAAGAGATTAACAACAGCATCCAGCACATTCAGGAAGATACACGCCAAGTCTATCGCAACACCGAAACCATTGCGGAAAACAGCCAACAAATCAAAACCGAGGCAGAGCATCTATTCAGCACCGTCAGTGCAATGCGAACCGAATAGCCGTATGCTATGATGTAAAGGAAGCGAATGTATAGAGGCACCGGATGATAGAGTCTACTCGTTATCTTGTTATTATCTTAGGCTGGCTTAGCATAGTGCTGGGCGTCGTTGGTATTTTCCTACCGCTATTACCTACTACCCCTTTTATATTATTAGCAGCATGGTGTTTTAGCCGTTCATCCCCTGTTTTTCATAACTGGCTTGTGTCTCATCCAAAACTCGGACCTATAGTGGAAACATGGAGCGGCGGCGAAGGGCTTCCCGTTAAAGTGAGAAATAGAATCATCTTCGTGATGTGGGCCAGTATGATTCTCTCAATGCTGCTGATTGCTAAACTTTGGTCAGCATTGTTGTTAGGCGTTATCGGCGCATCAGTGACCGTTTACATTATGAGAAAGCCTGTTATCTATTAGGTGATTAAATGCCTGTATTCTTCATTCATGAACCCTCTCGAGGCATCGTAACGCCGCTATCCGACAAGTTTCGGATACGGCAAATACTTGCGCCAGAAGAGCTAAATGAAATTCAAAAGACCCACCGTAAGATAACCCCTAACCCTGAAAACTACCCCCCTCTTTCGGACCATGATCAAGACATTTCAGGCGACGGACAGCACGCCGAGCAAGAAAGAGAGAACCAAATAGCGGCCAATGCCTATTCAGAAACACGGGACCAACCTTCAGAACAACAGTTTCAGGCACTCGCATGGTCGATTATGTCAAAACCGGTCATTAGCACCCCCATCACAACGACCCTTGATGAGTCATGGACGTTAATGCAGCACCATGGCATTAATCATCTGGTTATCACCGATGAGAATCATCAATTGGCCGGGTTGCTGTCTGAGAAAAATATTCTCCCTTACCTTATGGAAAATGAGGCAGCCACAACAGACGTTACACTCGATACGTTCTGTCATCGCATACTATTATCCGCGACCCCAGACACGGACTTATATGAGCTAGCTGAAGTCATGTTAGAAAACAGGTTAGACGGAATTGTCATAATCGAGAACAATGCGTTACAAGGCATTATCACTTACTCTGATATCGTCAAAGTGCTATTAAAAGCCAAGAAAATTGAGGCATTCGCATAAGCATGCGTATCAAATGAAAGCCTGTAACTCGTGCGGCAAGTGCTGTATTAAGTATGGCGATGGGGGTTTATCGGCCTCAAAAGATGATATTGATAAGATTTAGGTTCAAGTCATTTGACTACCATAAGCCTCATAATGACTTTTATGGGTGGGGTAGGCTTAATATCAGTTATACCCTTTTTTATACTTAATATTTTGATCAAATATAAAGCGTTATATTTTGTACTATAGGTCTATTTAGGCCTTTTGTTATACATAACCAGATATTATAGCCGTATTCCCTGCATCAAAAATAGAATTCGGATATAATCAGGGTATGTCACAGATAAACTCAACACTTCACCCGATAGTCATCAGTCAAGTAATGGTTAATTTCGCTGCCAAATATGGCATCGATAAAAAGACGTGTCTATTAGATACTGATATCACTGAGCAACAACTTGCAGACGCTGAGGCGCTGATCAATCGCTCCCAAGAAATAAAGCTAGTAGAAAACCTTATATCAGCGCTACCAACGGAGCCTTCTTTAGGTTTTAAGCTGGGCCTGCTTTACAGCGTATCAACTTTTGGAGTTTGGGGGTTCGCGTTGAGAACCTGCAGAACGCTTCGAGATGCAATTTCAGTGGCTCTACGATACCTGCCATTGAGCACTGCTTATTGCCATATTCAAGAGATAGAAGAAAATGGGCACTTTGGAGTCATGTTTGATGCAGACCAAATTGAAACACCTCTGCGCCAGTTTTTCTTAGAGAGAGATATGGCCACAAGCGTCAATATTTTGAAAGAGCTTGGCCTATCGGGCGTTAGTTGCACCAAGGTTGAGTTTAGAGGTCCCCCGTCTAGCTACGCTAAATACTTTGAAGATGTGCTTGGCATCAAGCCTACTTTTAATAGCGATAGAAACGCCCTGTTTATCTCAAGTGCCGAAGCAGACAAAAAACTGTCAACCTATGACTCCCAACTTGTTCATTTGATGCACGATCAATGCCGTCAACAACTTAAATTGAGGCAACAGTCAGGCATAACAGGCAAGGTTCGACAACAAATTTTGGGACCCCTCGGTTTTACGGCATCATGCGAAGATGTTTCATCAATTCTGGCGATGTCATCTCGAAGTCTCCGCCGAAAATTAGACCACGAAGGCACCAGCTTCAAACTACTACTCGATACAGAAAGACAATTGAGTGCAGTTCAACTACTGAATAATACGGATATGAAGCTAGACGAAATCGCCTTCCACCTTGGGTACTACGACACCGCTAGTTTTGCCAGAGCATTCAGACGCTGGCAAAACTGCACACCTGCTGAATACCGAAAATCAGCCAATTAACCCTATTGCCAGCTCGCGCCCACCCTTTAAAACTAACAGCATGTCTTTTAATACCTAAGGTAGAGCCCTTAACGATATGACTCATACCACATCAACTTCAGCCTCAAAAAAGCGAACATTTTAATCCTGACAGTCTCCCTGTTAGTATCGGGCTGCAGTAGTTTTGGTTTTTTGTTTGAAAGGCTAGGCTGGATTGGTAAGATGGAGCACACGCACTAATTGGTCGAGACCTCACGCGGTTATTATTCAAAAATGATTACTTAATCAGCCCACGAAACACATCTACTTAAAAGAGTGTTTCGAATAGCACTCGCAACGGGTAAACTAGCGACTTCTGCTCTTCACTCTAAGGACATTCATGGCGATCAACTGGTTCCCCGGCCACATGCACAAGGCCCGCAAAGAGATTCGAGAGATCATGCCGCAGATTGATCTCATCATAGAAGTTCTGGATGCGCGTATCCCTTTTAGCAGCGAAAACCCATTAGCCGACTCGCTAAGAGGTGATAAGCCGTGTATTAAAGTACTGAATAAAAGCGATCTGGCTGACCCTAAGCGCACTGAAGAATGGGTGAATTATCTTGAAAAGAGTAAGGGAGTTAAAGCGATTCCCACCACATCAGAGCAACCTGGACAGATCAAGCACCTATTAGACCTCTGTCGCCAAATGTTACCGCATAAGGCTGATTCAGAGCTTTTAGTGAGGACCTTGATTATGGGTATCCCCAATGTGGGTAAATCTACCATTATCAATACATTAGCTGGCCGAATGATCGCAAAGGTGGGCAACGAACCCGCCGTCACCAAACGACAGCAGAAAATAAACCTGCAAAACGGCATTGTACTATCTGACACCCCCGGATTCTTGTGGCCCAAATTGGAGCCTGAAAGCTGTGGTTACCGACTAGCCGTGACCGGTGCTGTAAAGGATACCGCTATAGAGTATGAGGATGTCGCATCCTATGCGGCGGAGTTTCTATTAACCGATTATCCAGAAGCCATTAAGGAGCGTTACCAGTTAGAAACATTACCCGCAAACGACTATGAACTAATGGAGATCATAGGTCGCAAACGCGGGTGCTTAAGACCCGGAGGAAAGATCAATCTTCATAAAGTATCTGAGATCATTCTCAATGAGCTACGAGACGGAACACTCGGGCGTCTTACATTAGAAACACCCGAGATAGTCGAGAAGGAACAGATTGTTCTGGCAAAAGAGAAAGAAGCCAAAAAAGCCGCTAAAGAAGCTCGAAAAAACAAGCGAAAGGTCCGTTAATAAGAACCTGGGGGTTAATCATACTCCAAACACGTTTTACCATCTAAACCGAACCACCCGGAGCGACTTAACAGATTTTTGGCGCTACTTATAAAATCGTTTTAGTGACCGTTTCTGAAAAGTCACTCTCAAGGCCATTGCTATCCACCACAGTGATAGCAAAGAGATGGACACCGGCTGCTAAGGCCGATAAATCAAGCTCGGTTTCGTCCCCTGCCACTTCAAGCACTTCTTCTACACTGCCGCTTTCAGTGGTGTGGTAAATTCTAAAAGCCTCAATCTCATATAGTTCAAGATCACTACCGTCAGCACGCGAACTGGGCAAGGACCAAGACAACCTTGCAGAGCGAAGCTCTTCTTCAATTGCAACTTGTTCTTCAGTTAAGACTTGTTCCGCAGCAGCTTGTTGGGTGGCTGCACCAGAACCTCCACCTCCACCTCCACAGCCAGTTAGCATTAGGGGGGATAAACTCAAAACCGACGTGAGTATCGTATTACGCAAATGTCGCTGGAGCTTCAACAGGCGCCAAACTTGCCATCTGGAGACCAGTTTCATCTCAACCAAAATTTCACCTAGATGTTTATCTGTGTGTGTTTGAGCAATGATCGCATCGTCGAGCTGCTGCTTAGATATCAGATTATTATCTAATAGCAGGTCTCCCAAGCGTGTTTTTTTTTGCTCTCTTAGCATCATCACTGTTACTCCAAATACATGCAGCCTGCACAGTCTATGAAACAGGTTTCCATAATAGCCAGTTAAACACACACACACAAGAGTCGCGAAAGCGCGACACAACTCACACAAACAACCAATAAACGAGCTCTAAATGTGAATCTATCTTTTTATCTCTCCTCATAACTATAGGTAATATTGCAAAGAACGCATCATTACAAAGATCATAACTAATACAACTTTACTCACTTTAAATACAATTTGAGCTTACCGTCACATTTATCAAGATGGTATTTGTTATAACGACCTAAGCCAAATATCGGCCAGCACTGGCGACAACCACCGTCAGTAAACCCAGCACCAGATTAATACCAACAATTTTTCTAATCTGATTTAAATTATTGCCTGCCGTCACCCAGTCTGCCGCTTCTACCGCTCTTTTTAGGCGCTTAAACGGCGCGAAGTAAAGGTGCGCAAATAACAAAAGCATAATATAGCCCAGCGCCAACATAATATGAACATGCTTACCGATACTGCCGAAGCCGCCATACAACGCGATCATGCCATGCCCAGTCACAATAAGCGTAATAACCGCAGCCCATACCCAACTGAAAAACCGCACAAAAACATGCGCCCAAAGCTGAAGTCTATGAGGTAGCTCAAACAGAGTTGCCGCGACCGGGCGCAAACATACATAGGCGAAAAACATACCTCCAACCCAAATAACAGCGGCTAACAAGTGTAATGATAATGCAATAGACATACTTGGCTCTCTTTTGAGTCATTATTTTAAGTGTGTAAGAGGGATTTCTGTTCGGTCAATAATTTTACGCAATACAAAACTGGAGTGAACTCCGGTAACACCTGGTATACGCGTCAATCGACCCAATAAAAACGCCTGATAACCATCCATATCCTGTACCAGCACTTCAATCAGGTAGTCAGCCGCTTGCCCGGTTATCAATGAGCAGGCCATAACCTCAGGATACCCTTCTAAAGCTTGTTCAAAGTTTTCGAACCGGTCAGGTGTATGGCGATCCATACTCACCTGGATGATGGCGGTGAGTTTAAGGTTTAATCTATCTGGGTTCAACAATGTTACGGTGCGATTGATGATACCACTCTCTTCAAGCTGTTTAACTCGACGGGAGCATGGCGAGGGTGACAACCCAACCAACTCAGCCAACTCCAGATTGCTGATGCTGCCATTTTTTTGCAGTGCTTCTAGTATTCTTCGATCCAGCCTATCAAGACTCACCATAACAAACCTCTTTTAGATAAATAGTCGCCAACTAAAAACACATATAAGCAATATATATCTAATTTTAACTAATTAGTTAGCACTAAACGACTAATAACATCAAATTATAGGGTCAATTTGCAATCTTTCCCCTCACAAATAGCTCTATAATTTTATCTCAACACGTCAATACAGGAGTAGCCCAACATGCCAGGGTTCAATCACCAAAAATATCGCCCCGTTGCCCCCGTAAAAATGGCCAGTCGCACATGGCCTGATCAGATTATTACACAAGCACCTAGCTGGTGTAGTGTTGACCTACGTGATGGCAACCAAGCGCTGATTGAGCCTATGTCAGTTAATCAAAAACAGATACTCTTCGCATTGTTAGTTAAAGTGGGTTTCAAAGAAATAGAGGTTGGATTTCCTGCTGCATCACAACCAGACTTTGACTTTGTTCGATGGTTAATTGAAGAAAATCAGGTACCCGACGACGTGACCTTGCAAGTACTGACTCAGGCGCGCCCTGAATTAATTGAACGAACCTTTAAGTCTTTAAAAGGCTCTAGACGAGCGGTTGTTCATGTATACAATTCCACTTCAACCGTGCAGCGAGAGCAGGTATTTAAATTAGACAAACAAGGGATCATTGATATTGCTGTTAACGGTGCAAGCAAAGTTAAGGAGTTGGCAGAACAAAACCCTGAAACAGAATGGGTATACCAGTACTCGCCTGAAAGCTTTACGGGGACTGAATTAGACTTCGCGGTCGAGGTCGTTGATGCAGTCACGTCGGTCTGGCAACCCACGACAGAAAAACCAGCGATTATCAACTTGCCTGCAACCGTAGAGATGGCAACGCCCAATGTGTTTGCAGATCAAATTGAGTGGTTCTGCAGCCATGTTCAACGTCGAGAAGCGATCATTGTAAGTGTCCACACCCATAACGATCGTGGCTGTGGTGTTGCCGCGGCCGAATTAGCCGTCATGGCTGGCGCCCAACGGGTTGAAGGCACGATGCTGGGTAACGGTGAGCGCACAGGTAATATGGATATCGTTACCATGGCAATGAACCTATACAGCCAAGGCATTAACCCCGAGTTATATTTGGCCGATATGGACGAGATTGTGCGGGTAGTCAAAACTTGCACCCAATTACCAGTCCACCCAAGGCATCCATACGCAGGAGAGCTAGTGTATACCGCGTTTTCAGGTAGTCACCAAGATGCGATCAAAAAATGTCTGGATATTTACACACCCGGCCAACCCTGGGAAGTCGCTTATTTACCGATAGACCCTACCGACTTAGGCAGAAGCTATCAGGAAGTAATTCGCGTTAACTCACAATCAGGTAAGGGCGGTATCGCCTATACGCTCGAGCAACAGTATGGCGTTCAGCTTCCACGCTGGTTACAAATTGCGTTTAGTAGTGTAGTGCAGGGCCAAGCAGAGCTTAACGGTGGTGAGGTCTCTCCAGAAGCAATGTGGCAACTATTTAATGAAGTCTATGTTGATCATCAAACGCCTATTCACTTGGGGGCTTTCGATCTTAAACGCACTACCCATGATCATGTGAATGCACAGTTATTGGTAGATGATGATACTATCGAAATATCAGGCGAAGGGCACGGTGTAATAGATGCATTTGCACAGGCCCTACATCAACAATATGGTTTTAAAATCAGTATTCAAGAATATAGTGAGCATGCGATGCAGAAAGGAAGCGATGCCGACGCTATCTCTTACTTACAGGTGAATATAGAGGGCCAACATTACTACGGCGTTGCGATTCACGAAGATATCGTCACCGCCTCATTGAATGCAATTTTAAGCGCTACCAACCAATTTATGATCGAAACGAAACAAGCTGTGGCTTAATCAGTGGGGTGCGCGTGGAGCACCCTATAAAAGAAGAATATCAATGATCTAGCTCTGTTTGCTTCCGATACATTCGTTCAATATGAAACAGCACTAATGCAACAATAATGAATGGCAATGTATTCAGACCATAACCGTCTGTAGTACGTTCTAACATGATATGTATAAAGAACATTCCGAGATCAAGACACAACAGCGCGGTTAAGCCGCCAGAAATATAATCACCGAACTCATCCAACCAACTAGAGGTTTGCTTTTCCATAAGGAGCCTCATTCTTATAATTGAAGTTTAGGTTTCCTAAGTATATTACGCTGTTCAGATTTTGCTCAGTTTTTTGAAAAAAACATCAATATTTATAGTTCAGATTCCATATTACCCGATACTGGCATAACAGAGGCGCTTTTACCCATGTTCCATTAAGATACAACTCAATATAGCCATGCATTCTAAAAATATCTGAACGTAGCCATTCAATTAAACGAGACCTGTAAATTAGTGACCCTAGCATGAAACAAAGCGGTCGCGGCTCAATGATCAAAACGCTCAAATAAATAGACGCAAAAATACGGCCATGGTTACTTTAAAGTAACCGCTTCTGCAACCAGCTAGAAATATCCTCTATTTGTTCAAGGCACACCTGATGTTCCATTGGGTAGGTCATATAGTCTGCCTGAAAGCCCATTGCCAGTATATCTTCATACCCTTTCCGCCCCAAAGTCTCTGGCACCACTGGGTCCAACGCACCATGATATACCTTGATCGGTATACTCTTATTGACAGGGTTAGGTGCAATGGTTTGAGCGGTAGCAAAATAAGTCGATAGCCCTAAAAGCCCGCCCAGTTTTTCTGGATACGTTAGCGCTGCATGATATCCAACGGCCCCCCCTTGGGAGAAACCTACAATGATAATACGTTCGCTGGGAATACCACGCTCTCGTTCTCGCTGAATGAGTTTATGAACTTCAGCAGCAGATTGCAGCAATTGCGCCTCATCGATTGTGCGATCAATATTCATTTCCAGAATATCGTACCAGGCAGGCATAACGTAGCCGCCGTTAACGGTGACTGGGATAGAGGGTGCGTGCGGAAGGATAAAGCGGATAGCTGCGGTATCAGGCAAGTTGAGCTCAGGCACGATAGGCTCAAAGTCATGCCCACTGGCGCCGAGTCCATGCAACCAAATCACCGAAGCGTCGGCTTTTGTTTTTGGTTCTATTTCTATCGTTGGCAAATAGGACACAGCAACTATCTCTTGTTGGGTTTTAGAACCGTAATCCGGCCTCAAAACGAGTAATAGTGGCATCAGACTTATTGCTGCCAGACCCCATATCCACTTTTTGGTAGCCATAACTGCCTCTAATAAATACATTCGAGGTGATATCAGCTCTCAGGCCAAGGGCCCCATTATATGACCACTCTGTAGTATTGTATGAGTTGGAATAACAATACCAGTAATAGTAGCCACTGCAATAATACTCGCCATTACTCACATTAGAGTCCACGTAAGTAAAACCGCCACCTAAAACGGCATAAGGCGTTATACTCCCTTCAAGTAGATGAAACGTTACATTGAAGTTGTTGGTATAAAAATCACTACGATGGCTCAGTGTCTTAGCATCACCATTGGAGTCGGTATACTGGGCTTTGTATTTAGGATTGTTGTGGGAAAATTCCCATGCAAAATTCCAGTGATTATTCATGTTATAACCAAGGCTAAAACCCCACCCGGTATTATCAGCAAACTCAGTTGTTGAACCGTTTTTACTGGCAATTGTGTCCTCTCCCTGATGCTTCGCCAGCAAAGTGGCTTCCCAACTTCCCGCGCGGTCTTTAACATACCGAGCATGGGCACTAACAGATAGAAGCAATATGACTAAAGTCACTATGGTTTTTAAATGCATAAAGTCGTTCGCCTAATTATTACTGGTTAGTTTATTTTCATGGCGAATTAATCCAGTTTACACCAGCTTCAGGGTCGCCAAGGTTGTTTCTCGGGTCGTTTTCAATAAGGCAGCATCATCAATTAGCGATTGCCCGTAGGAAGGAATCATCTCCTTCATTTTCGTTTTCCAACTCTGGTCTTCAAGACGACCTTTAAAACAACGTTCGATCACATCGACCATTGCCTGAACTGCTGTCGAAGCTCCAGGAGATGCACCCAGTAAAGCCGCAAGAGTCCCGTCTGCCGAAGCAACTAGCTCGGTCCCAAATTCAAGCTTACCTTTACCGCTGTCATCTTTCTTAATAATTTGCACTCTCTGACCCGCTTTAGCTAATTTCCAATCGTCTTCTTTCGCTTCGGGGTAGAAATTACGCAGTGCGGCAACACGTTCTTGATGAGACTGAAAAGCCTCACCAATCAGATAGCGGGTCAAATCCATATTATTGGCACCCACAGACATCATCGGAGCAAGATTATTGCCTTTAACCGAGCCAAAAAGGTCTAACTTAGAGCCCTTTTTCAAAAACTTAGTCGTGAACCCTGCAAAAGGTCCGAATAACAAAGCCGGCTTACCATTAATAATCCGAGTATCAAGGTGAGGAACCGACATAGGTGGCGCACCAATCGGCGCTTTCCCATAGGCTTTTGAGCTATGCTGCTGGACTACTTCAGGCTTGGTACAAACCAACCATTGACCACTTACGGGGAAACCGCCATATCCTTTTCGTTCTGGAATTCCAGACTTCTGTAGCAGTGGGAGCGCGCCGCCGCCAGCACCCAAAAACACAAACCCTGCATCAATGGTCTTAACAATTTTGGTATGTTTTTCATTAATACGAACCGACCAGCGACCACTATCTTGCTGTTTAATGCGAGTAACCGGGTTATTCATCAGTAACTCGAAGTTGGGGTTGGTCTTAAGGTTATCCACCATATTTCGCGTCAATGAACCAAAATCCACATCTGCCCCATACTCAACGCGTGTTGCAGCAACCGGCTGCATAGGGTCTCGTTGACTCATTGCCAATGGCATCCATTCGTTCAGTTTTCGAGGATCATCACTGTATTCCATATCTTTAAAAAGGTGATGAGCCTGCATCAGCTCAAAACGTTTACGTAGAAATTCAACATCTTTTTCACCCCAAACAAAACTTTGATGAGGTACAGAGTTGATAAAATGGCCCGGTGTAGGAAGAATCCTCCTCTTAACCAAATAAGACCAGAACTGGAGGGTCACTTCAAATGAGGCATTGATCGCCTGAGCCCGGTCAATTTCGACACTGCCATCGTCGGCCTGTGGCGTATAATTAAGCTCGCAATAACCTGCATGACCGGTACCTGCATTGTTCCACCCATGAGTACTTTCATGAGCGACATGATCTAACCGTTCCACCATAATAATCTTTAATGATGGGTCCAGTTGCGTAAGCATCATGCCTAACGTGGCGCTCATCACACCGCCTCCGACCAACAATACATCTGCAGTTTTTACAGCCATTCACATTCCGCCTTTGACATCTAATTGGTTCGACTCAAACAAGATGTTGATTTTAGCTAAATTTTGCTGATGAGACCAGAAAATACGCTCAATACAGTTTTGTCATGATGTTTAAATGGCTACTGAATAGGCCTTATGAATACTTATAGCCTAGAATCCAATAGATAAAACAAGCAGAATTTGAAACAATCTAGCGATTTTTACCCGTTCTAAGCACAAAAAATCGGCATCAACCGGTTTTTTGGCTAAACAATATGGAGTACTGACCATATTGTTTAATGTTCTCTAACGTTACTTTTTGTCCTGATCCTTTTCTTTATCTTTTTCAGTACCTTTTGTTGCATCACTGCTTTCACCGCCACATCCTCCACAACAACTCATACACTTACCTCTATATTGGCTATCAATTTATAAACATCAGACGATAATAGAGGTCAATAGACAACCTGTACTTGATTAGAGTCAGGCTCTATCCCGGACGGCCATCCGCTCTGGTAGACATCAACATCGGCCCGTAATAGAAAAGGTAAATGCTGTATGCCACACACCATAATACAGCTGCCCCCACAATGCCCCAGTTTGTAAACCATGGAAACAACCCAGGCAATAACACTCTCATCGCAGCGGCAGCCAAAATACACATATACCCTAAAGTCATCAGTTTTGGAGGCTGAAGTTTTCGCCCAGTATGTCCAAGCGTGACTCTTGATATCATAGCCAGAATCATGCCGCCCATAGCACCTACTGTAAAGCAGTGCAACGCAACACTAAGGTTAGAAACCCAGCCAATGCTGAATAAAAACAACGCAACCATACCGACAGGCACAAACACGTAAGAGAAATGAAGCGACCACAACAGCGGAGTATTAAGCGTATGCACGATACCCCAGCGTAAGAATCTCCAGCCATTAGATACTGCGGCTAACAAGCTCAGGGCACCCAATAATAACGTAGGTACTACAGAAAACCCGATAAATGCCACCGCCACCAGCGCGATAATACTGCCAATACTTAAGACATCAAGCCATCCAATATTAGGGAGTCGAGTGTACTCAGATGCATTGGAGGTAAAGAAAGGGATAACCCTACCACCAATAATAGTGATTACTAGTGCGATCAATAAGGTAGCACCATGTAAAGAGTGGAGGGCAACCAATGCGTTATCCGTTAACGCCCCCCAGTGACTAACCGCATTTAATAACATTAACACAAGTAAAATGGGCACAAACATTAGATTTTGCCACTGCTTTGCCTTTATAACCGGATAAGCCATTGCTAATGCGCTTAACAGTAGAAAGCTCAAATCTCCAATGGCAACTACCCAGCCAGGCAGTGCCATACCAAATGTAATTAGCAACCGACCCACAAGCCAAGACCCGGCCAATACAGCAAGTTTACGTCCCTTTACCCCAGGCACTCCAGTCCAAGTCTGAACAGCGGTTAACAAAAAGCCAACAATGATGGCCGAACCAAATCCAAAGAGCATCTCATGACCGTGCCACCAAATCGGCCCACCATAAGGTTGCCAGTTAAACGGCGAGACCCAGAAGTAAGCCCACCAGCCGATAGCAATAATGGAGAACAGCGTACCGCCTAAAAACAGGGGCCTGAACGCTAACCGCAAAATAGGAGTGATTGCCATTTCGGCATTCATATTATCTACATTAGACATCGTTGGTTGATCCGTATTATCTTACAAATAACAGTCGTTCCGAATGACATACACTACACGCCAGAGGACACTCTTATAAAAGAGTGGGTGATTTTGCCTCAATCGCTAAATAATTTAAATGGGATAGATCAAGCCCGACCAGCTTATTTATTCGTATTAGTAACTATCCAGCATGGCTTAACACGCCATATAAAAGCCATTACTACTCACTATTCTACAACCCAGCGAGTCAATGTGATAAATAATAAAAACAGTTACCACGCCTTTTGTGATGATGTCTTAGCGGACCATGATGCCGTTGAGATAGCCAAGTTACTGAAATCAAAAGCCCTCAGCAACAAAGAGGTGACCGAAGCGGCCATTGCCCGAGCCTGTAAAATGGAACCTCATATTAATGCTATCGCCACTGAATGCTTTGATAAAGCAGCCTCCCAAGCTACCACTTTAGAGCGCGGATATTTCGCCGGTGTCCCAACATTTATTAAAGATAATATGCCGGTCAAGGGACTACCCACACGCCACGGCTCCGATGCTATTCGTGCCAAACCTGAAAAAAAACACGGCCCTTATACACGGCAATACATCGATTTGGGTTTTTCGGTTCTGGGTAAAAGCACACTGCCAGAGTTTGGACTAAATGCCACCACAGAACCTGTACACAGAGCCCCGACTCGCAACCCTTGGAATATTGACTATTCCACAGGCGCCTCTTCGGGAGGCTCTGCCGCACTGGTTTCAGCAGGAGTAGTGCCTATTGCTCATGCAAATGATGGCGGAGGCTCAATACGCATTCCAGCCGCTTGCTGTGGCTTGGTTGGGTTAAAACCCAGTAGAGGACGGCATGTAGACTCAGTTCAGGCCAAGTTACTACCCATAAATATCCTTAGCGAAGGCATTGTTAGTCGCTCCGTGCGAGATACCGCTTACTTCCATGCCGAAGCTGAAAAGTACTATCGCAATAAACGCTTGCCAGAAATAGGGTTAGTCGAAAGGCCGAGTGGTAAACGGCTGCGAATCGGTATGATTATTGATTCTATCACCAGGCACGACACCGATGAACAAACCCGTGAAACCGTAAGAGATACTGCAAACTTGCTCAGCGATATGGGACACCATATAGAAGAGATGTCGATGCCGATACCCAAGACATTTATTGAAGACTTCGGCCTATACTGGTCAATGTTAGCATTTATGACCCAGAAAACCGGTAAAATCGTCATCGATCGCAGCTTTAGATCTGATAAACTGGATAACCTAAGTATCGGGCTGGCAGGGCTGTTCAAAAAGAACTATCACAAAACGCCCCAGTTCCTGTACCGACTTAAGCAAACACAGCGACGTTACGCCGAGTCCTTCACCCATTATGACCTGATTTTAACGCCTGTGCTTGCACATACTACGCCAAAACTAGGCCATATTAGCCCTAACGTGCCGTTTGAGGAGCTGTTTAGTCGGCTGATGCAATATGTTAGCTTCACGCCTTGGGCAAACACATCTGGCGGACCTGCATTATCATTGCCAATGGGGGAATCCGACGATAACCTACCTATTTCGGTGCAATTTATGGCAGGATACGGGCAAGAAAAAATGCTACTAGAAATCGCTTATGAAATAGAGCTAGCAAAACCTTGGCGAAAAATACACCGATGATAACCATTTCTTAAAATGGTTATTAAGATGAAACAAAGTATACGTAGCCTTTAGATACTAAGGCTTAATTCAAGGAAGAGATTATGATACGGAGAATTTTCTCGTTACTTTTAATTATTAGTGGCTTGGCTATCGGCTTGATGGCATCTGCCTTTTATCTATTAAATAGCGAGACAGCCCCCCTTGTCGGGAGTGGGCATCAGATAGAAAACCCTTCCGTCAGCCCTCAGCAACTCACAGCCACATTTATCGGCACCACTACACTGCTATTCTCAGATGGTCAGAGCTCTATTATGATCGATGGATTCTTTACCCGACCATCTATTAAGACCCTAATGAAGGGAACAATTAAGCCAGACATACCGCTCATTAAGTCTAGTCTCAAACGGCTTAATGTCGCTCAACTCGATGGTATTTTGGTGGCCCACTCTCATCACGATCACGCCATGGATGCACCAGAAGTTGCCAGGTTAACAAATGCGCCTTTATTCGGTTCTGAGTCTACTGCCAATATTGCGAGATCAACGGGGCTTCCGGAGGCGCAAATAGAGGTCGTTGATGAAAAGCGATCTCTACTTTTTGGTCACTTCAAAGTTACCATGATTAAATCTAAGCATACCCCTGTTCCTAAGCCTTTAGCTTGGCTAACAGGTCATGGCAAAAATATTTCATCCCCTTTCCCCTCACAACCTAAGCTTACAGACTACAATGAAGGCGGTAGTTATGTGATGCATATACAACACCCGCTAGGTAACGCCTTAGTGCAAGCCAGCAGTGGCTATATTGACGGACTACTAGACGCCTACCAAGCAGATGTGGTTTTTTTGGGTATCGCGGGGTTAAGCAAACAACCTGATCAATTCAAGCAGGACTATTTTAACGCAACACTCGCAGCCGTTGGGGCCAAGAAAGTGATACCGATACACTGGGATAATTTTATGCGACCCATAGGTGACGCCCTTGTTCCCCCTCATTCACTTATCGATGATATTCCGCAATCAATGACAGATCTATCAGATTATATGAGTCACGAAGCAAAAGGGTCATTCATACTGATGCAAGCATGGGACACCATCACGCTCTACTAACCACCCATTGCCTATGCGTTACAGTCCATAAACTCCGGTTAAACTCGTTCACATTTTCACATGCTCTAGGCTTTTTCTATACGTCACCACTAGCAAGATACCCTCTATTGCAACTACACTGATCGTTCATTACAGAGTAACTAAAATAGATACCATAAAATGCAATCAGACCCTCAAAAGCTGTTAAAGAAAAACCAAAATCTTACTCATTCGGAGATGCAAAAAGTCGTTTCCCACGTACAACGTGATGACGACGACTGGGTTATCAATACCGTCATGATAGAAGGCTGTAACGTGCCTTTTAAATTTAAGCGCAAAGATCAATATAAAAACTTAAAAGGCGCACGCGTCAATCTCACCTATTACCCCAGTAGCGAACAAGTGGGTGGCATACCATTTGAAATAATGAACGTCGTCAGAATTAAAATTGCGTAAAAAAACCAAAGTCCCTATTAGCCTTTTGGGTTTTTGCTCTAGACTGTTGATATAAAACAATTCAAAGAGGTACTACAAACCGTAGAGTAGGGCCTATCAAACGCTAATAAAAACCGGAGATTTTCATGCCATTTAAGCCTGATTTAGTTGATGAAGTAAATGTTCTTATTAAATTCAAAGACAGCACTCAAGAAGGAATAAAAGTACATCAAACAGCCGCGCCGGCCTTAATAGAGGCTGCAGAACGTCTATTTGAAAAGGGCATGATAACCCAAAACGATGGTGGTTATCTTACGCCAAGAGGATTGATAGCCGTTGAACATGCCCATACGCTGCATGATTTACTCTCATCCACCGCAGAATAACCAATTCCCCTGTATAAGTAGAGCAACAATACCTATGTTAAAAAACTCGATACTTTTCTGCCTTGCACTAAGCCTAACCTTCTTAACGGGATGCAGTGGGCACCCAAGTGCAGGAAAGTGGACATCAGCGGATCAGTCGTTGACCGAATTTTCTCGCATTAACATTGATTTTGATGGTAAGGCCTCAATATTCCCTGAAGACTCAACCGTTCCGGCTCAAAACTGTTACTGGCAAGCGTCAAGCGCTGAAAAGGTTGATCTCCAGTGTGGAAACGCGAACCAAGAAGACGGTAAGATTTTTTATACCTTTGAAGTCAGTGGCAATCAGGACCTCGCCACGCTCACACTTGAGGCGCGAACTATAGGCCGGTTTAAACGCTTACCCTAATCACAGCCACATAAGCATCAAATAGCCTCAGGTACTTGAGTGACCTGCGGCTTACGTTACAACCCCATATCAACCTCTTCCCGAAACGACACTAGTCATGACCTGTCAAAGACAGTTATCCTTGTACTATCGCTATTCATATGTTGGTGAGTCGTTGCATATTCAATCGCTAGCAACAAAATAAGCGTCAACAGGAGAAGCAGTCAGTGGGCAAAGAGTGGCAAAAGGATCGAGAAAAATCACAAGGTTGGTGGTGGAAAGCCCCTTTGATCGTCGTTTTAGCATTAACTATCACGCTGTTTATTCTAATTTTTAATATTAACTCAATTGCGCTGAGCCGAATTAACGCCTCCCTCGGCAAAACTCTATCGACTGGAGGTCATTTAAATACCTTTGACCTTCAGTTATCAGAGGGGCAGTTAGCACTCTCCGATTTAACACTCAAATCACCAGAAGGGTTCGGCGCTATACCACCCCTTACAATGAAGAGCCTTAAGGTATCTGTAGAGATCCGCTCTCTGCTTAATCAACCGATTATCATCAATGAAATCACACTAGACGAACTAGCCATAACAATGGTGCGAAACAAACAAGGTAAGTTAAACGTTCTGCAATTATTACCCAAAAACAATAACGCACCGACAACTTCCCCTGATAGTGAAAAAAACGAAGCTCGATCAGAAGAAGCCGATGAGCCACTTCTGATTCCTGCGATACGCGTAAAAAATCTTCGTATTAACAACCTAACACTTCAGGTGATTGACCAGTTGATCGGAGAAAAGTGGACCGCTAATGTCACACTCAACCTAGCGGTCGAAAACGTACAGCTTAATGATGTAATGAGTGGAGATATTCTAGTCGATAAGCTCAACCTGGCAACTGGAAATTTGAGCGTTGATCAGCTCCCCGGGTTCAGCAAAGCCCCCCTGCTTAATCTCGATGAAATTACACTGACCGCCAACAGCCTAAACTTCAACTCACCAAACATAGCCTTAGAGAGTATAGTGCTCAAAGAGCTTGCAGTATCAGTCGAACAAAATAGTGACAGGGAATCCAACATCGAGCAGTTGGTCTCTTCCTGGCAGGCTAAGAGTGATTATTCAGCAGCAAAAGAGGCCACGATCGAAAGCACGACCACCACTCCCCAAAAACCTCTACCGATTATCAACATTGAGCACTTTCTGCTCAATAACAGCTCATTGACCTATAGTGATGCCGCTCTTGCAAGCACGCTGATGACCTTCCCACTAGACAATATTGAGTTAGAGGCTAAACGACTGCGCTTGTTTGACGACAATCCAAAGGCCGTACCAGCCTCCCTAAGCTTGACACTTGAATTAAAGCAACCTGAGTCGCTCCCTACCGCGTATATAGGAGCCATTGCAGTGATGGGACCCATTAATACAGGCATTCCTGCGATGAACTCACAAGTTCGCATTGGAGGGTTCAAGCTAGATACTATTGACCCACTTATTCCACCGTCATCGAGAACTGCAATAGGGGCTAATGGTTTTGATGCGGCCGTCGCTATTGCGCTTAATCATCAAGCGATTAACTTAAAAGCTTCCGTTCTGAGTGACCAAAACATAGCCTACAATGCTATCGCTATAAAGGGCCCTATTTCAGCACCCACCATTGAAATGGGTGCAATTCTCGCGGGGGTATACAGTCGATTTTCCGATGGTTTGCTTAATTTTGGCAAAGGAGGCTTAAACGCAGGGCTCGACATTGCCTCTAGCAGTGTTGATATTGCAGGAGCCGTAGGCTCCGGCACCATTAGCATTGGCAAAAATCTAGGTGAGAGTTTATTTGAGGCGGGTACTGGACTGCTAACTCTCGACCAGAAACAGCTGCGCCACGGCTTAGTGGGTACATCTAAGGGCACACTTGATATCGGCTATGATTCTGTTGCAGAAAGCGGCAGCGCAGCTCAAGGGGGCATTAAAGGCTCTTACAACAGTTTGGATGGCAGCAACTCACTAAAGGCATGGAATGACGGCATTAAAGCTCGATATGAACACTCCATGCAAAAGGCAGAAGGAGCGCTGCTACAAATGACGTATCCACCGACGACTCAATAATCACCCTCATAATGACAAAAGAACGATAACATGTGAACCAGTCTAACCAATCAGTAATGTTTAATAGCTGAAAATAACGATATCATGGGTGACTAGTGATTAGCTGGTGATAAAGCCAGACATTTTAAAACGATAGGAATCATAAATGAAAATAGTAAAACTGGCAGGTGTGGGTGTTTTAGGTTTGGCGTTAATCGCTTGTAATGAAGACCAGAAAAAAGAAATATCACTAGAGTCTGATATGGATAAGGTCAGCTACGGCATGGGCTTGAATATCGGTAAGAATTTCAAGCAACAAGAACTAGACATGAATATCGATGCAATTGCCGCCGGTATGCGTGACGCACTAGCGGGCCAGCAACGTTTGGATGATGAAGTCCTTAAAGCATCTGCAGAAGCCGTTCGCGATAGAGAGATGGAAAAGCAGAGAGCATTGTCAGATGCTCAAAGCCAGAAAGGTGTAGAGTTCTTGGTTGAGAACGCCAAGCGTGAAGGCGTTAACAGAACTGCGAGTGGCCTTCAATACGAAATTATGACTCAAGGCAGTGGCGAAGGCGAAAGCCCGGCAGTCACAGATATCGTTTCAGTTCACTACCACGGTACACTCATCGACGGCACCGTATTTGACAGCTCCGTTGAGCGTAACCAACCTGCAGAGTTCCCTCTTAATGCCGTTATTTCAGGCTGGACTGAAGCGCTTCAACTAATGAAAGTAGGGGATAAGTGGAAGCTTTACCTACCTGCAGAAATTGCTTATGGCGCACGTAGCCCAAGCCCTAAAATACCAGCAAACTCAGCGTTAGTTTTTGAAGTTGAGCTGTTAGAAATTAAGAAATCATAACCGCTTAACGATGCTTGATCTAAATTGTATTTAGGTCAAGCGCTCTCCAAAACCACTCAACCTTCAAACAATGGAAACCCCAAACAAGCGCTGGTGAAAGATCCCCAAAAGCGCATAGGCCCCACCACCCAAAATTAACACCAAAATATCATTCCATAAAGGCTTCGTCTCTACCTGCCTTGCTGCCCCTCTGGCATTTGCAGACGCCATATCAACTACTGCAAACACCAAAAAGCCGCCAAATAACAATATTGAGGCCATATCACCATTAACCATAAGGTGACCCGCAGCCCATAGTGATACTCCAGATAGCATCGGGTGGCGGATATGTTTTTTTATATTCGAAGGCAAGTATGCAGCGACTAACAAAATCATTGCAGGTAGCATCAATAGCTTAGTCAACACCGCTAGCATCACAGGAGGCTGCCAAACGTGAATAAACTCCGCTTGCACCTTACCGTACACGATCAATGAAAAACCTGCGAGAGACACAACTGAAAACAGTGCCTTATAAGGTATCTCCCCAAGCTTTCCAATCAATGTTGATTTGAGTGTGGGGGTGGTGGGCAGGAGGTGAATCAAAAAGAAAACAGACAAACCGATAATCAATAATTCCATCGCTTTACACTCTATCAGTAACAATATTAACGTAAGTATTATTTACGATAGTGTAGGTGATGCGCTTGGTTATATATAGTATCGATTAAAAAAAGCATTAAACGTCTGAAAGGAAGGGTATTTTGTTATCAATGTGGCAGCAGCGAAAAATAGCTGCTGCCAAAAATTCAGATCGTCCTACTACTAAGCAGCTCGCTTACGGCTTAGGCCAAAACCCACTAAACCCAAACCCAGCAACATCAACGAAGATGGCTCTGGAACACTGGCAAACGTATCGACAACTGATACGTTATCTAGATATAACGACGAATCAGTTTTGGGAGAGATACTTTCCCAAAGACCAAACTCAATATTTGCATTAGGGTTATAGTCATAGATTGAAGAGGTATCTACCGTACCTAAAAATGACACCCAACCATTTGAGTCATTCTCTGTATGCAACAGCACATCAACGTCTAAAAACGTGTTTTCATCTAGTTTAAATAGCTTCGCCCACGCCCCATCGGTAAAGAAAGGTGATGTATCACTTTCAACAAATTTATAGTCGAATGACACGGTAATGCTTTTTACATCTGCAGGAACATAGAACACCTGCCACAGTAATTCAGCGCCTATACCACTAGGGTCGTCTAAACGGGCGATATGATTACCACTGTTTGCCGGGTCCGTTATAACAGAAACACCACCTCCGATTATGTCAGAGGAACCCCAGCCGTTAAGACCGTTCTCAAAATCGCCATTCTGAATAAGAGAAGCGTTTGCACTAGCTGCTAATACGAGTGCACTGAACCCTGCTACGATTTGTTTTATCATTTTTACTTCCTAAAAAATAATGTGAATTACTCTTGTCGAATAAGGTGCAATTATGTGGCCATATTCTAATAAGCATTAAATTTCAATAATATATAGATAAACCCATTCAAACAGAAAACAATTATCCGATCATCACTGTAAAAAAAACCGACTCCCATGTCAGATTTCTATCTGCTACCTTGGCATCAAAGGGTTACACTCTTTAATAACCACCTTACCTTCTAGCAACGCCCCTTTTGAATACTCTCTAAAGTGACAGGTGTTGGTCTTTGGGTCGTAGTTTTCAATCCATAGATTATCGTCTTTCCAGGTAGCGCCCATATGAAGTTGCCCTTCAGGAATCGTTAACGTCATGACGCCACCCCAGTTTTTCACGAAAATTTGCTGAAAGTGGAAGAAGTAGGCTGCCCAGCCAACCACCATAATAATCAATGAAGAGACAGCCGCAGCTTTCCAGTTATCACGTTTCACACCCAATAAAAACAAAGCCAGCAATGCCAGTCCAATAACCAGAGCCCAGTACGCGTATGTGATCATAGTGATTCCTTATCTACAGTTGGTATAACGATTTTAGGGTTTTCTAATAACCAAGTGTAAAAGATGCGGCTTGTGTTTCACAACAATTTAAGTTCACGACAGGCAACCCTATTCAAGTATTAGTCATTCGCACAGGTCAAATGACTAATAACTCACAAAAAGTAGAGGGATTGGCCGCTCGATTTAGGGATCAGTTCTGCGAGCATGTTCAAGGTTTTAAACGTTTTCTAAGAGCGTAATGAATATACTTTCAAAGCATAGGCTTCAAGCGATTGAGGCTTTCATCAAATAGCGCCATCAAAGGTTCAATACACCGGCTAGCAAGAGAAAAGTAATCCTCACTAGAGATCATAATCCCCTGTTTGCTAAATAACTCTGTTTCATTAAGGCTTATAAGCTCATTGATAGAGCCTTCGGTTTGAACCACTTGGTCTAATAAAGGTACGATCAACTCGCGAGAAGATCCATTATCCAAAGAGCACTGCAACCCACTGATAAGCTCTTTGAACATTCGTTTTATTTTCTCATTGAGAAATCTAACACGTATACGCTGGATGCTATCACAGCCTCCTGCTGCAACAATTCCAGTGCCTAATGCTCTGATTTGCCCTATGCTTTCAACCGTTTCAAGAAGCTCTTTCCAAATAACCTCACTTCCTCGTGTATCAGGCCGAATAAGATCAAGTTCGTGGGATTCGGCAACATCTTCTATCAAATAGAGTAAATTCATGATGAGTCGATTATGCTGTTCAAGATTATTGCTGACAGACAACCCAGAGTACCTTGTCTTTAGTCGATCCCAGTGAGTATAGATTCCCATATAGCGATCATGGTTAATAACATCGCTCTTAACTGACTCTAAACATTCCCAGTCCTTTTCAACCTTTTTTGCAACTTCAGAAACTCGACTATTAAGTTTGCTATCACCATTTAACTCACCATTACTCAACCCTCTATGCTGCTGTATGTGCGTTAGCAATTTCTTCAATAATTCTAGTTTATAGATTCCTCGGCGCCGTAAAGCGCTCACACGCCGACGAGTCTTAAATCGCGCAAAATATATAAGTGGAATAACCGACAAAGCAGCGGCAACTGCTAAAATTATGAATGTCATTTATATCCCCACGTACTAATAGGATTACTGGTTAACCCAACCATATACTTAGCCATTCTTGCGGTTTCATTTGATATACCCTGATTTTCCTCCGCGCATTCCAATACACCCTCTATATGAGTTGAAATTTCATTCGTTGCCTGAGCTTGCTGCTCTGTATTAGTGGCAATAGCTATTATTTGTTGCGCAACAGAGTCCACCTGTTCATCTACATCGATAAAAATTTGTTGTGCGTGATTAGTACTTTCAAGGCTTGAATGCGCCATACCCGCAAGTGCTTTCATCTGTTGATGAACATTTTTCATATCGCCCATCACATGATGAATACGAGTCGTTATTTCATCAGCGGATTCATGGCTGCGTCGTGCAAGCTGTCTAACTTCATCAGCCACAACCGCAAACCCTCTACCATGCTCACCAGCTCTTGCCGCTTCAATCGCCGCATTAAGTGCCAATAAGTTCGTTTGGTCAGAAATTTCTCTTATCACCTTAGACATATCTGCCACTACATTTGACTGCTCTGTGAGCTGTTCCATCAGTAGAGCTGTTTCATCTGCGGTATTAGACATGGTACTCACATCCTCTCGTGCTTGGGTGAGACTATCTTTTCCATTTTCCGTAAGCTGTCTTGCGTCTCCAGCTCTGAGGTGCACATCCCGAGCCTTTTCTGCAACCTGCTCAATACTATGGGTCATCTCTGATACAGCCGCCGCCGCAGAAGAAATAGCATCAGTTTGAGTAGATACGTTAGTTGATACCGTACTCGCACTTTGGCTAAGCTCTTCTGAAAGATGGGTGATCTCGTTTAGGCTTTCCGTTCGAGCTTGATGATAGCGTTCTAAATCACGCAACATTTCATTTACGCCGGAAAGCGAATCTTTAAAAATGCCTGAATTTATCTTCAACTCGCGATGATCAAAATTTTGAACCTGACTTTGTTGAGAGAGCATACCGATTGCTTTTATTTCACTAGAAACAATATGAATAAACGCAGAGGCTAATAAAAGTGCTGTGATCAGCAATGAAAGCGCAAAAACCGGGCTTACTTGAAACTGCATGAGCAAGACCGATGCGATACATACACTCCATAAAATAGGCGTAATATTTTTTAGTCCAAATGGACTTACAAGTATATTTGATATTCTCAAGAGCATTTCAAAAGCCTAGCTAGTTTAATATTATAAAACGACAATACTCGACAACGATGTTCTACAAGAATTAGCTCGCAATACTTGTGCCGCGCTTTGTATAATCTTTGTAACCAACAAAATAGCCCCGTATAGCTCGATTCCGGATTGAATAAAGCGCAAAAGAGTGAAAGAACAAAGGTGGCGCGCACCAATTTGATCTTTATGGAGATAAATAGAGGAGGATATTGACCCAAAATGACGCATGCAACTTACCTGCATGCGCCCAATCAAACTAAACTAACCTTAGGTTCATCAAGTTTTAATGGTTAACTTAGAACGGCGCATGACCGGGAGTTCTTGGAAATGGAATGGCATCACGGACATTTTCCATTCCGGTAATGTAGTTCAATAACCGTTCGAAGCCTAGACCAAAACCCGCATGAGGGACTGAACCATAACGGCGTAAATCCCGATACCACCAAAGCGCCTCTTTATGGGCGTCCCCAGGCCCGCTAAAAGTTGCATCTATACGCGCATCCATTACGTCTAACCGATCTTCCCTTTGGCTACCACCAATAATTTCACCAATACCCGGGGCCAATACATCCATAGCAGCGACCGTTTTTTGGTCATCATTAAGCCTCATATAAAATGCTTTAATGTCCTTAGGGTAATTCATGATGATGACGGGGGCGCCCACATGCTCTTCTGCCAGAAAACGTTCATGTTCTGACTGTAGATCAATACCCCACTCCACCGCATATTCAAACTTTTTACCGCAGTTCTGTAATATTGTAACCGCCTCTGTATAGTCTATTCGCACAAACTGATTATCGACCACGTTCTGCAAACGATTAACCGCATCTTTGTTAATACGCTCAGCAAAGAATGCCATATCATCGCTGCGCTCGTTCAACACCGCATTAAACAGATACTTTAGGAAGTCTTCAGCTAGGTCTGCATCATCATTAAGGTTGGCAAATGCGATCTCAGGCTCAACCATCCAGAACTCCGCCAAATGACGGCTGGTATGTGAATTCTCAGCTCTAAAAGTAGGGCCAAACGTATAAACTTTGGACATTGCCAGACAATAAGATTCAACGTTAAGCTGTCCAGAAACCGTTAAAAACGTCTCCTGACCAAAAAAATCTTTTGAGTAATCAATCGTGCCAGCCTCTGTTTTGGGCGGGTTAACCATATCCAGTGTACTAACTCTGAACATCTCGCCAGCGCCTTCGCAGTCACTCGATGTTAAAATTGGGGTATTAATCCAGTTAAATTCACGTTCATGAAAGTAACGATGTATCGCACTCGACAGAGAAGTTCTCACTCGCGTAATCGCACCAAACGCATTGGTTCTCGGGCGTAAGTGAGCCACCGTCCGCAGGTACTCAAATGTGTGTCTTTTTTTCGCCACTGGATAGGTTTCCGGGTCATCAACCCACCCCACCACTTTAACGTCCACTGCCTGAATTTCGTATGCTTGCCCTTTGCCTTCAGACTCCACTAACAGCCCCGTCACTATCACCGAGCAACCAGCACACAGTTTGAGTACTTCTTCTTCGTAATTCTCAAGTTCACTCGGTACAACGGCCTGTAATGGGTTAAAACAAGTGCCGTCGTGAATATGAATAAACGAAATGCCAGCCTTCGAGTCTCGACGTGACCTAACCCATCCTCTGATGGTGACTTCGCTACCGGCAGTAACGCTGCCCAGTAAAAGCTGGTTGATTGAGTGAGTCGCCATATCTGGGAGTAAGCCTCATTTATATTAATAGGTAATAAAAACACGTTATACGTTCGCTATTTTCGAAATACTAGCGGGTAATCCTTCAATCATAAAGTAACTTAGGCAAATATATGGGTGATAAATTCATCAGGTACTTTTGTAAAGTTTGCCTATACTAAAACTATCGTCCATTAACAGTCTATAATAATGAAATTCAGTACCCGAATTGGGGTTTTCACCCTTATAGCAAGCCTCATCCCTCTATGTATAGCGATAGGGTTAAGTTTATGGCTCTCAACAACTCAAACCATTAACCTAACCATAAATAGCGTAGAGGGGGAGTTGGCTGCACGTGGCGAGCAACTAAACGGGTTTTTTAGAGCGCGGCAAAGCGAAATTGGCTTATTAGCGTCTCTCCCTTTGCTCAAAGACTCTCCTTTTGAGCAATCGCTACCTTACTTGAAGCAGGAGCTGTTGCGTCAACCCAATACCTTTGAGAAGTTTATTCTGGGTGATAGAAACGGCCACTTTCTCAATACGGCAGGTGGAAACCCTCATCAAGGCATGCTGCGAACCTTTAACGATAGCAATCCATTATCTCGCCCCAAATCCATCGCGAAACGAGATTATTGGCAAATGACCGTGGCAAACCCTGCTGTCGACGGGACCCCAGTGTACACTTCTAAGCCAATGATTTCATTTACTACTGGGGTTAAACAAATAGTCATTGCGGCTACTGTACTAGACAGCCAACAGAACGTAAAAGGTCTTATTGGTGGGTCACTCCCCTGGGAATTAATCGAATTAAAGCTCAATGCAATTAAAGAAGACATGTTTTCGCGCTATCCAAATGCCCGGTTTGCCATGCTGGCAGGTGACGGCACCTACTGGTATCACTGGGATAAGAGCAAAATAATCCGAGTTTTAACAGACTCTAAAGGCAATGTAATCAAAACCAGTTCCGGTGAGAAAGCATCAAAATTGACCAGCATTCTTCACGAAGAGAATTCCACGCTTCAGACTATAGGCCGATCGATGATAGCAGGAAGATCCGGCTATGAAACCTATACAGATATAGCCAGCGGCAAACGCAATTATGCCGTTTACTCCCCTATCGGCACCACCGGATATTCCTTATTGTTATCAGTGCCTGATAGGGAAGTACTGGCGTCTATTTATCAGATGAAAGTACTGATGCTGACATTGTTTTTAGTTGCCATTGCCCTAAGCATTTTAGTGTCATACATCTTGGCAAAAGAGCTTTCATCACCCGTGGTTGATTTGAAAGAAGCGATGAAGAAATTCAACCCTGAACGCAATGACAATTTGGATTTAACATCCAATATCACTGAGTTTAAGGAATTAATAGACACCTTCGAAAACACCGCCACAATGGTTCGAACACGTGAGCAACAGCGCAATGCTGAATTACACAGAGCCAACCAGGAACTCAAAGTTGAAAAGGAAATAGCCGAACGTGCGAATGCAGCCAAAAGTGAATTTTTGGCCAATATGAGCCATGAAATACGAACCCCGATGAACGCGATTACCGGCATGGCAAACCTATGCTTAATGACTCAACTTAACGAAACCCAGCAGGGCTATCTACGCAAATTAAACTCTGCTTCAGGGGCGTTGTTAGGGCTGATCAACGATATTCTTGATTTTTCCAAAATAGAGGCGGGTAAGCTCGATATTGAAGATATACCTTTCAACCTGAATGAGCTAATCGATAACCTGGCAAACGTGGTATCAATCAAGGCCGAAGAAAAAGGCATCGAGTTTATCATCAAGAGTGACCTTGAAACCCCCCATCACCTATTAGGTGACCCTCTGCGTATTAATCAGGTACTCATTAATTTATGTGCAAATGCGGTGAAGTTCACTGAACACGGCGAGGTGATTGTATCCATTCGACCCGCCAAAAAAGATTTATATAACGTTGTACTCGAAATCAGCATCCGCGACTCGGGGATTGGCATTCCTTCAGACAAACTTGAGTACTTATTCGATGAGTTTTACCAAACCGACACATCATCCACACGAAAGTATGGCGGTACAGGTCTTGGTTTAGCCATCAGCAAGAAACTGGTCGATATGATGAACGGAGAGATTTCAGTCGTCAGCACCGAGGGCAAAGGCTCTGAATTCATTATTTCTATACCTTTTGAAATATCTCAACAGAAACAAATTGACTACCAACAGTTTGCTAACCAATTAAGCGATAAACATATTCTGGTAGCTGACGACAATGCCTACGCCAGAGAGATATTTGGAGAGACGCTTAAACGCTTTGGCTGCATTGTCGATACCGCCACCAATGGTAATGAAGCATTGGAAAAGTGTGAGCAGAAAAATTATGATTTGATCTTACTTGACTGGAATATGCCCGATATAGATGGTTTAGAGACCTACCGACGCCTGAAGCTTATTTCTCAAGACATGCCCGCCGTTATCATGGCGAGTGCACATGCGCACCAACGCATTATCTCTGAAGCTAAAGATATTGGTATTGAGAAGTTTCTCACTAAACCCATTAAAAACTCAGTACTTTTTGACAGCGTCGCACAAATTCTAGTCGGAAAAACCAGCCCCGAAAGCATGATCGGAGCAAACGACGGCACTAAACTAGAAGACAAGATAATGAGTGCTGCACAAGGAGCCCGTATATTGGTTACCGATGATATTTTGGTTAACCGGGAGATAGCGGAAGCACTATTAACAGACGCTGGGTTCAAGGTATCTACCGCAGTCAACGGTCAAGAAGCGATAGAGACACTTGAGAAAGAGCCCTTTGATCTATTATTAATGGATGTTCAAATGCCGATAATGGACGGTTATGAGGCTTCTCGACAAATAAGAGAACACCCTGATTATAAAAATCTACCGATTCTTGCCATGACAGCGAATGCCATGATGGGAGACAAAGAAAAATGCTTGGAAGCAGGTATGAATGACCATATCGCCAAACCGATAGACCTCGAGAATATGCTTTCCAAAATAAACTTCTGGCTACGCGAGGTCAGTAAGACACCTAAATAAATTTTCTAGCTCTTCTTAGTTTTTTTAACACTCTTGGCCTTTGCTTTGCCTTTTAGGGCGGGCTTCTTCTTTTTCTTACTACTCGCGGCCTTGCCTGATGCTTTAAGCTTTTTCGGCCCTTTGTAAGTGGCTGCCAGTTCCTTGATTACCTTACGCTCAAACCTGACCTTTAAATACCTTTCAATCGACGACATCAGGTTCCATTCTGGCTGAGCAATCAATGAAACTGATTTTCCCTCTGCACCAGCACGACCGGTTCGCCCGATACGGTGCACGTAAGCATCTCCTTTGCGAGGCATATCAAAATTAATAACCAAATCAATACCACCCACATCCAACCCTCTAGCGGCCAGATCGGTGGCAATGAGTACGTTAACTTTACCCGTACGAAATGACTCTATGGTCGCTTGACGCCCTTTCTGCTGAATATCACCGTGCAACTGAGCCGCTCGAAATTTATGATAACGCATCAAACCATCAAGACGCGCAGCGAGTGTTTTAGAATTCGTAAACACAATCGCCTTTTCATAGGTCTCGTTAGCCAACAACCAGCGTAATAGCTTCTCTTTATGATCAACATCATCCGCTAAAACAATCTGCTGTAGAATGGCACCATGTTGCTCACGGTGGTGGTGAACAAGTACTGATTCAGGCTCGTTGAGAATGTCTTCTGCAAAGCGTCGAATGGCGCTGGGTAAGGTAGCAGAAAATAGCAGTGTCTGATGCTCTGCAGGGCAATATTTGATCACGTTAAGTACATTATCCTGAAACCCCATATCCAGCATACGATCGGCTTCGTCTAATACCAGCACATCGAGTTCAGACAAGCTCAAAGATTCGTTTTCCAAGTGCTCGATCAGTCGCCCAGGCGTCGCGACTACGATATCAGGCAACCGCTTCAGCGCTCTTTCCTGCACTTTAAAGTCTTTACCACCCGTAACACTTATCAAGTTAAGGGGAGTAAATTGGGCCAATTCAGCGCCAGCCTTAACGATCTGGTCAGCCAACTCTCTAACAGGCACCAACACCAAAGCCCGAGTCATTTTAGGTTCAGCAGCTTTCGCTAATATACGGTGCAAGATAGGAAGGAGAAATGCCACTGATTTACCGCTACCAGTGGCAGCACTGACCAAAAGATCTTTATTGCTCAATACAAGCGGTACCGCTCTTTCCTGTACTTGTGTAGCAGACTCAAAACCGAGTGCCTGAGTTGCTTCGATCAAGTGAGGGTGAAGCGATAATTCAGTTAACATATTCATTACTCAAGAGCTAAAAACAGTGATTATAACGGTTTTTGGTATAACTGGTTCAAAATGTCTCACTGATGTATCAAGCTATTAGCGTAAGACCATAGAAACATATGACTGGTGCGACCATCACCGCACCTTAAAAGCAGACGACACAAACTCTGGGTACCAGAGTATCCTGTTTGCCCCGCCCTAGTCGCGGTTTTTTTTATCTAAGGTAAAAAGCGGACCAAATCATCTTCAATTACTAAAGTAGTGTTGCCGACGCGATCTGCGGAAATGCGACTCTCTGACGTGAATTGATACAGCGGGTACGCGCTAAAGTAGGCGACAAACCAGTCATTCAAATTTTCAACAAATTGACTTCGATACTCATTGGGGACAAAGTTGTTGAGAAAAAAGGAACCCTTTTCTTTCAGCCGCTTAGGTTCGAAATAGAGTTTTTCGCCGACAACATTTAATTGGCCCGCCAACTCGATATTCAAAGGCTCAGCAATATCGAGGCCTAATAGGTTGGTCCGAATAATCGGCTCCACCAATAGCACTATATGCCCAAGGTTTGGTGCTTCGTTGCCCACTAACGAAACCTCGACGTTGTTTAGCTCAACCCTAGCTTCTACGATGGGGTCTGAAACCACACGTCCAGTAAAAAAACCATTTAAACTGGCGACTTCATCCGGAATATGAACCTTCACATTAACCAACCCATTAATCGGCATTTGCCGCTCAATGCCGCCTTGAATTTCGCTCTCTTTCAAGAATAGTGCTTCTGGCTGCTTTTCATTGCACCCCAACAGAACGAAGGCACCCAACGTTATAGCAATGGCCCTGCGCAAGGTAGCTAACGCATGAAAAACAGTAGCGAACATGGTCATGAACAACATCTCCTAACCTAAACAGATGCGCCAAATTTTACGCGGCACAGCGGATAGTTACCAGTACCCTAACAGAGACATAATATTAAATTCTATTAATGCCTATTGCTTAAACAACCCCGTTCGGACCATTATAGGAGCCATAACCTATTAATAATAAAACCAATCATCTAGATATTAGATTTTGCTAAAGGAGATAATCATGCACGGATTAATGATGAACACCCCACTCACGGTCTCATCTATCCTCCAATATGCAGAGCAGTATCACCAAGACGGTGAAATTGTCAGCCGCAATGTTGAAGGCGGAATTCACAGGTATAGCTACCGAGATGCTGCTGCCCGTTCAAGACGTCTTGCTAACGGTTTAAAAAGACTCGGCGTACAAAATCAAGATAGAGTCGCGACCCTGGCTTGGAACACTCACCGCCATTATGAAATTTACTTTGCCGTGTCGGGTAGCGGTGCAATATTACATACCATTAACCCAAGACTTTTCCCCGACCAACTCGCTTATATACTCAACCATGCGGAAGACGAAGTACTGTTTATCGACCTGACATTTATACCGTTGTTAGAGAAAATAGCCTCCGAGTTACGATTTCTTAAGCAAGTCGTCGTCATGACCAACCGGGAGAACATGCCCGACTCACCACTTCCCGATGCGATCCCTTTTCTGTGTTACGACGCATTGGTAGACTCTGAATCTGAAGAGTTCGAGTGGCCAGAAGTCAATGAAGAGAGTGCAGCCTCACTCTGTTATACCTCAGGCACAACCGGCAACCCTAAAGGCGTTCTTTATAGTCATCGATCAACTGTTTTACATGCTTGGGCAAGCATATCCAGGGAGGCGCTAGATATCGGGAACAGTAGTAATTTACTGCCCGTGGTACCGATGTTTCACGTTAACGCATGGGGAACCCCATATTCTGCGACAATGGTTGGAGCCAAACTGGTATTGCCGGGTGCAGGCATGGACGGTGCCTCGTTATCGGAGCTGATTAACACAGAGCAGGTTGACCTACTCTTGGGTGTGCCAACTGTTTGGCAAGGCCTTCTGCAATACTGCGAACAACAAAGCATCACTCTCAGCTCAGTAAAAAACGTCGTCATTGGTGGCTCTGCAGCACCATTATCAATGATCAAGGCCTTTCAGGAACATCATGATGCTTTTGTGATGCATGCATGGGGAATGACTGAGTTATCGCCTATAGGCACAGTCAACTCCATGAACCGCCACATGAAAAGCTTATCGCTTGATGATCGCTATCAGCTGCAAACCAAGCAAGGCCGCCCAGTATTCGGTATCGAGATGAAAATTGTCGGCGCAGACAATCAAACACTCCCCCATGACGGTGATTCATTTGGCCGATTGATGGTAAAAGGCCCTTGGGTCATCAATCGCTACTACAACGAAGAAAAATCACCCTTGGTTAACGGCTGGTTTGATACCGGCGACGTGGCTACAATTGACCCACAAGGTTATATGAACATCGTCGATCGAGCCAAAGACGTCATAAAATCAGGCGGTGAATGGATAAGCTCTATTGATTTAGAGAATGCAGCTATTGGGCACCCCTCCATCACAGAGTGTGCCGTCATTGGAGTGCCTCACCCAAAATGGGATGAACGCCCGCTGCTATTAGCCGTCACTAAAGAAGGGGCGACAGTCAGTAAGGACGTCATTATCGATTACCTTTCAGATAAGGTGGTTAAGTGGTGGTTACCCGACGACGTAATTTTTGTGTCAGAGCTGCCCCATACGGCCACAGGTAAACTACTTAAGATGAAACTTCGAGAAACCTATCACGGGACGTTTTCTGAGTAATTACCGTCGTATCCACTAACTAATCCGTCGAAAGGCTTGCTCTACAAGTATTTCGACGGTACTTTATTGTTTCAACTAGAACGTCACTAAATAGCTGCTCTCCCTTGCAGCCTCACGCATTAAATATCCTGGTTTAAAAAAGACATCACAATATTTCACGCTATACTGATTGTTACGCCTACTTACATAAAAGCTAAAGTATTCGGTTAGTTGGGCGATGTATTATAGTAGTAGCAGGTATTCACAAATAGTAATGAGCCATATTAAGCTACAAACCAATTAGCTAATTACTTAAACTGCGACCCGATGACCTCCATATTGGGTGAGCGAAATAATAACGATGTAATCGGGTTGCTGTTGTGCTAAAAAATATACTTCATCCGGGGATGCTACTAATCTCCCGCCTAGGGTTTGCCAATAAATTTACACTTATTAGCTTGCTGTTTTTCATACCACTAGTATGGCTGAGCTATAGTGTTATTGAAGAGTCCTACGAGAAAATAAAAACTACCCAAAATCAGCGGGAAGGTCTTAAATTACTCAATATAATTCAATCCCTAGTAAACGAGGCCGAACAACTGCGAGATGTAAAGTTAGTATCGGCATATCAGGCAGATGCTGATCCGTCAAGAGATGATACAGCCACCCTTCAAAAGCACAAAACTGCCGTTAAAAAAGCGGTACAAGCCATAGAAGACAACAACACCAACTTTACCGAGAATGAAACCTACCAAGCGTTGATTACTGCCGTCACCCAGTCAGTATCCGCTATGGATTCAATATCCGTTTCTGCTGTTTTACCAGAATCAACTTTTTCAGTTCTAAATGAAGTAGTCAGTAATTCAAACGCACTGCTGAAAGCAACACTCGAACTCAGTGAACTTTCGTTAGATTCAAACCCCAGTACAAAATCTATGATTGATTTTGTGACTCGTGACCTTAAGCCCTATAGCAACACCGTCGGTTTGCTTCGAGCCACAGGAGCTTACTCACTTACGCAAGCGTACCTGAGTTCAACCAATGCCGATGCACTGGATTCAATATCAGGTAAGCTATATGAGATTCAACCCCAACTCGAGAGAACTATTAAACTGATGGTGCCCGAGAACCAATCCAAGATTAAAGAAAACGCCATGAATATGGTTCAGGAAATCAGTCGATTATTAGAGGTTGTCGACATTCAGATCATGACCGCAACAGAGCTCAATACTCCATGGCAAGAGTACTTTGGCGAAATATCAAAATTCACAGAGTTACAGTATTCACTTTCGAATCAACTGTTCACTGAAGTTGATAAGCACTTTGCCACTCGTCTAGATGAGCAAAACGGAAAACTCACGTTGATTAGCATCGCCATTGGCACAGTAATGCTGCTTATCATCTATCTATACGCATCGTTCTACCTCTCTCTTCGCACCTCAATAGACCGTTTATTAGAGGCCTCCAGCAAGATGTCAGAAGGCGATATGACGGTTCAAATGACCGTAGCGACAAAAGATGAATTAGGACACTTAACTGAACAGTTTAATCTCACCGCAGAGCGTATGAGAGAACTGATTAAAGAAGTTCATAGCACCTCTGATAGCGTTTACCAACAGTCGCAGGAAGTCAGTCAAATCACCGGGGTTACCAGTAGCTCTATTAACCAGCAAATGGAAGAAACTGAACAAGCCGCAAGTGCCATGACGGAAATGTCCTCTAACTTTGGAGAAGTTTCTGAGTTCTCAGCCCAAGCAGAAAATGCAGCACAGGAGGCTAGCACTGAAGCGAACCGTGGTCGAGATCAAGTTCATAAAACACTGCTCAATATCAACAACCTAGCAGGTGAAATTCAGAGCTCTTCGACGGTTGTAGACCAACTAGCAAAAGATAGCGCCAATATCAGTCAGGTTTTGGTTCAAATCAAAGGTATCGCTGAACAAACTAATTTGTTAGCCCTTAATGCCGCTATCGAAGCCGCACGAGCAGGTGAGCATGGTCGTGGTTTTGCGGTAGTGGCCGATGAAGTACGCTCACTTTCACGCCGTACTCACGAATCCACCGTAGAAATTGAAGAGATGGTTGATAAGATTCAACAAGGTGTCGGAAATGCGGTAACTGCAATGTCCAACAGTCATGAAATGGCCGAAAGTACCGTCATAGAATCCAAAGAGGTAGAAGAGGCTCTAGAAGCCATTCACGACAAGGTCTCGTCTATTGCGGAGATGAACACACATATCGCCGAAGCGGTTAAGCAGCAGGCCGCGACGGCAGAAGATATTGATAAAAACATTGTGGGTATCAGTCGAGTGGCAGAAGACAACGTAGGCAATGCCTCAGAAACGACCCGAGCGAGCGAAGAGATGGCCAGTAAAGCTAATCAACTGCGCGAAATGTTAACCTCATTTAAGGTCTAACTATGTCGCTTCAGGCGCAATACAATATTACTGAAAAAACCATGGCGAGCTACTCGCCACTTGATCAACTGTCGCCCACTTATTTAATTGAAATTATTAAAAAGGGAAGAGTAGTCGTTTTTGAAGCAGGGGACGTGCTGTTCGAGAAAGGGCACGACCTAGGGTTTCATTACTACTTACTCGCGGGAAAGGTCACGGTTAAAAAGGGGCTTTTTTCTAGTTCCACTATCGATAGCAAACGCAAAGAATCAAAACACCCGATCAATAATCTAATTCCTAGCGAATCAACAGTTAAAGCCCAAACAGCCGGGCATCTTTTTTTAGTTGACCCTAAACTACTTGATCGCGCTCTTGCCTGGAGCGAGTCAAACCCGAATAACGAGCAAAACACCTCAACAAAACAGTCAGAAACCGGCACACCGCAGGTTCAAGGTGAGTTTGATGAAGAGTACTTCAACTGGATGACCAGCCTGCTAGAATTTCCACTCTTCCTAAACCTACCACCCGCCAACATCACCGAGCTTTTTGATCAATTTGAGCGAATTGAAGTCGAAAAGGGACAAACGATCATCCAAGAAGAAGAGGACGGAGACTATTTCTATCTGCTGATTAATGGCAGCGCACAGGTCGTCGTGGGAGATCAAAAAACAAAACTAGCGACCTTAAGGCCCGGTGCTTATTTTGGTGAAGAAGCGCTGGTATCAGACATTGTTCGTTCAGCTTCAGTGATTATGGAAGAAGACGGCTGCCTGGCCCGCCTTGATAAAGAATCATTCCAGAAGCTGCTGCACAACCCGTTGGTTAAGTATGTATCCAATGCTGAATACAAAAAAACAGCCGCTGACCCTGAAGAAACATTAGCACTACTGGATATTCGTTCGCTTTCGGAGTTTGAATATATTCCGATGCCAGACTGCTTGCATATACCGTTAAGTAAGTTGCGCAATAACCTATCAAAACTCGATAAGTCAGTCGCCTATTACCTGACAGAAGACGGTGGTCAACGAAGCGATATTGCTGCTCATATATTGTCACAAAATCAGTTTAAGGTTTTTGTGCTGCGCAACTAACCATTCAATACATAGCCAACCTCTGCTTTCATCGACTGATAGACTTATCTTAGGTATCATATCGACTTTTTATTAACGCCTCTTAAGATGGCGATTAACATAGGTAGGTAGTCGATGAGCAAACAGCGGATTTTAACCGGAATAACTACCACAGGCACACCACACTTGGGCAACTATGTCGGTGCCATAAGGCCTGCGATAGAGGCTAGTCAGAATAGTGAAAACGATTCATTTCTGTTTTTGGCCGACTACCATGCGATGATTAAGTGCCAAGATCCTAAATTAGTACACCAGTCGACGATGGAAATAGCCGCCACTTGGTTAGCATTAGGTCTTAATACCGACAACACCTTCTTCTATCGTCAGTCAGATATCCGTGAAATTCCAGAGCTTACCTGGTTACTGAGTTGCGTCTGCGGCAAGGGATTAATGAACCGTGCTCATGCCTACAAGGGGGCCGTGGATGCCAACATCGCGAACAACGAAGATCCTGATAAAGCGATTACAATGGGGCTATTTAGTTACCCTGTATTAATGGCCGCAGACATCCTCATGTTTGGCGCGAATAAAGTCCCTGTGGGTAAAGACCAGATCCAACACGTAGAAATGGCGCGAGATATGGCTCAGCGCTTCAACCACATTTATGCCAGCAAAAAGCAGCCAATACTAACCCTGCCTGAATATGTAGTGGACGACAACGTTGCCGTATTACAAGGGCTTGATGGCCGTAAGATGAGTAAAAGCTACGGTAATACTATCCCATTATTCTTAACCGAAAAACAGCTACAAAAACACATCAACAAAATACAAACTAACCTGCTTGAGCCTGGTGAAACAAAAGACCCAGACACTTCAACCGTGTTTCAAATCTGGCAGGCATTTGCCAACGAAGCACAAACTGCAGACATGCGTCAGGCATTTGCTGACGGTATTGGCTGGGGTGATGCTAAAAAGCGCTTATTTGCATTAATTAACGAAGAAATCGGTGAAGCCCGTGAACGTTACAATGAGCTGTTAACACGCCCACAGGACATTGAAGCAGAGCTTCAAAAAGGTGCTGAAAAAGCACGTAAGCATAGCCAAAGTCTGATGGAAAAGATTCGCAAAGCCGTCGGTATTTATGGGTTAAAGTAGCCTTCGATTAAATCGAAAACCCAGTCGGCATCTGACATTTGATAGTCTTTTGACTTACCAAGATCATCATACTTCCGCAAGGCGATGCAGGCTTCAAATTGAGGAAGAAGCTCAAACAACCGGGCTTCCTCTTTTGTCATAGTATCCCCCTGGAACACAAGCGAGCGCTGACTGGCTTCTGACAGAGTCGAGTAATACTCTTGATCAGCTAGGCAAAGATAACGTTTAGCTTCTGCATGCTGACGAACAGGTTCAACCACATCATTTTGAAAACCCAACCGAGACAAGTAGTCTGCCCCAATGCGGTCATGAGCTTCAACATTAAAACCTTTTTCTGGCTCTACCATGTGACCAATATCATGTAAAAAGCAGGCAATAATCAATTCATCAGGTTGCATATCCGCTTTCGCAAGTTCAGCACAATGCATCGCGTGGGATAGTTGGCTGACATTCTCACCGTAATGATCTCCGCCTTTTCGACTATAAATGTCACGTAGCGTTCCCGTTATCCTAGTCATGACGACCCCTTTGATTATAGAAGCCGGTGACCATAACCCATTAATTTGAAGCTAATATGACGATTTTAATAAAAGGTAAAAAAGCTTTACGCATAAAAAGGTTATGTTGTAACATCTCTATAGTATCATTGCTTAACGAGTGAGTTTTATCATGCCAACGAATATGCGCCTGCCAGTGACAGTTTTATCCGGATTTCTCGGTGCGGGGAAAACAACCGTGTTAAGTCACATTCTAAATAATCGCGAAGGGAAAAAAGTCGCGGTGATCGTCAACGATATGAGTGAAATCAATATCGATTCATCAATCGTTCAGAGTGAGGTCACATTAAACCGAAGTGATGAGAAACTGGTAGAAATGAGCAACGGTTGCATCTGTTGTACTTTACGCGAAGACCTACTAATCGAGGTAAATAAACTGGCTAAAGATGGTCGGTTTGACTACTTAGTCATTGAATCAACGGGAATTTCCGAACCGCTCCCTGTAGCAGAAACGTTTACATTCGCCGACGAAGAGGGTGTCTCACTCTCCGATGTGGCAAAACTAGACACCATGGTCACGGTGGTTGATACGATTAATTTTTTACATGACTATGAGACAGCGAATGCGCTGCAAGACACTGGAGAGTCATTAGGGGAAGAGGATGAACGAAGTGTTGCTGACTTATTAGTTGATCAAGTTGAGTTTGCTGATGTAATTCTTCTATCCAAGACCGATTTAGCTGATTCAAGTGATGTAGAGCGACTTACTGCTATTTTAAAAACACTTAATACCGTTGCAAAAATAATCCCAATAGAAAATGGCCGTGTAAATATTGAAGATGTATTAAATACTGGGTTATTTGACTTCGAACGTGCCCAACAAGCTCCCGGTTGGTTAAAAGAAATGCGGGGGGAGCATGTACCTGAAACTGAAGAGTACGGCATAGGAAGTTTTACCTATCTTGCGCGTAGACCTTTTCATCCCCAAAAATTTTACGACTTTCTTCATGGAACTAAACAATACGGAAAGCTGCTTCGATCTAAAGGCTACTTTTGGCTCGCAACCAGGCCCAGTTTTGCGGGTAGTTGGAGTCAGGCAGGGGGGATCGCTCGATATGGCTTCGCTGGCCTGTTTTGGAAAGCCGTTCCTGAGTCTAGCTGGCCGACTGACGAAACATACCTCCAATCTATCAAGGATAGTTGGGTAGAGCCCTTTGGCGATATGCGACAAGAGTTAGTATTCATTGGCCAGGGGCTTGATAAAACGAAAATGACAGCTGTACTCAATGCATGCTTGTTGTCAGAAGAAGAGCTGCTTCGAGGGAAAGATTACTGGGCCACTCTGGACGACCCTTTTCCCACTTGGAAGGAAGAAGCATGAACTTGACATCACATACTTTGGAACCTAAACCCTCCTTTGCGTCGAACCAGCTATCAGAGGGAAACGACCCTTCTGTACTGACAGATATCTATGATGATGCATTGAATATTGCGGTGTGGCAACGGACGTTGTCACCTAGTCTAAAACAAGTGGTAGCGTCTTTTGTCGAGGCAAATCCTACTTTTAGTACATCAATGACGGTAACCGCTAATAATGCACTCACTAGTTTACTTGATGAGCTGGGAAACGTAGACGCGATAACCCCATTGGCGAACGATGTTGCACAACTAGTTGATATGTTTTGTTGTTTATTTGAACAACAGCGAGTGGGTATCAGATTAACCGTGCTAAGTCATGCGATGTGCCCAAGGTTTCATGTTGATCGCGTACCCTGTCGCTTAGTAACAACCTATCAAGGCCCCGCTACGCAATGGCTAACCAATGTGGCTACAGACCGCTCAATGTTAGGTCATGGTCATGGCGGCCTGCCTGACCATGAATCCGGACTTTACGCCGATAGCGGTTCTATTCAACAGCTAAACGCGGGGGACGTGTCATTACTAAAAGGTGAGTTATGGGAAGGGAACGAAGGTGCCGGGCTTATCCACCGGTCACCCAGTACTGACTTTTCTCGCTTATTGTTGACGCTCGATTTCAGTTTCTAGGGGTTAAAATGATTAGTTAGAATTACGTTACTTAACTGATAAAATTAACGAACAACACGTTTTGGAATCTATAAGTACAATGACTAATCTTCAATCAATCATCGACCACGCTGAGCGGCACTGCCAACAGCATGGCACGAGACTAACAGATAAGCGAAAGCTCATTCTATCCAGCCTGTTAAAATCAAACCAAGCAATGTCTGCCTATGAGCTCATTAACTATTGTAAAACTGAGTTTGATGAAAGCTTATCTGCCATGTCGGTTTATCGCATGCTGGAATTTCTAGAAAAAGAACAGCTCGTTCACAAGCTAAATCTAGCAAAAAAATTTGTTGCATGCTCACATATTGCATGCGATCACGAACATGCTACATCACAATTTTTAATTTGTGACAGCTGTCAAAAGGTTCAAGAGATAAGCATCGATAAGCAAGTGTTGCGAGAGTTTGAACAAAACGTTCAAAAAGCAGGCTACCGCTTATTAAGCCCTCAGTTAGAGATGAGCTGTATCTGCAATGATTGTGAATAACGTCACAGCAACAGTTAGCGCCGTTAAACGAGATAGCAATGAATAAATTCAGTGGGGTTCTGGTTGCGATTTTTTTAGGGTTTTCTCAGTTTTCTCTAGCCCACCCCCATAGCTGGGTAAACCTTAAATCGGAATTTACGTTAGATGAACAAGGCAGGTTAACCGCATTAACTCAATTTTGGGAGTTCGACGAGTATTACTCCATGATGACTATCGCTGATATGATGAATGAACATGGAGAGCAGGAAAAAGGTTTGCTGCTATTGGGCAAAGCGATGACTAAGAACCTTAAAGCGTTTCACTATTTTTCGGAGCTTAAGATTGACACTACGCTTGTTAAATTACCTTTGCCCTCAGAATTTAAGCTCGAAACTAAACTGTCAGATGGGCAGCAAATACTCAAGTTCTCAATGCACTTTGAATTTACGCACCCACGAACCATAAAAAACAGGCCAATTTCATTTCGGGTATTCGACCCAACCTACTATGTCGACATGCGTCATTCTAAAGCCTCACAAGTGATCATTCATACCCAAACTACCACAGAATGCTCGACAACCATTGCGTTGCCAGACACTCCTGATGAACTCATTGAATATGCCAATAGTCTAGACAAGTCCCAGCAAGGGACGCAAGGTCTTGGAAACAGTTTTGCTGAACAAGTGATCATTCATTGCATGTAATGAATGATCACTTGTTTAATACAGGAAGAAAGTTATGACCAATGCTAATGAAAGGCCTTTCAGGTACGTTCAGTCTTTATTACTGATTGCTCTCTTCCTATTGGGAATCGCACTTTATATTAATTGGCAAGGCATGATCAGCCACGTAATTGAGTGGCAAAAGCTGTTTCATGGAATGCTTGCTGAGCATGTTAAGCACATTTCACAGGCCCCTTTAAAGCACGGTTTAGCACTGATTGGCTTGAGTTTCGCTTATGGCGTATTTCATGCCGTGGGTCCCGGCCATGGTAAGGCGGTGATTATTACCTACTTGGGTTCGCACAAAGAATCCCTGAAGCGCGGAGCGTTCATTTCACTACTTGCAGCCTTGTTGCAGTCAATTGTGGCAATATTACTGGTCATTATCCTAGCCAAATTATTGGGCTTAAGGTTTTCTGATATGCATGGTTACGCGAATGATATGACCACTGTTAGCTACATAATGGTCATGATGCTGGGCATTTATTTGTTTACATCAGCATTAACGCGACAATTCAGATTGCTCAATGGAAAATCTAAATTGATGACAGCTGACCACGCTCACTCTGATCATAAGGACGATCACCAACATGAAGGCTCGTGCTGTGGCGGACATCACACTCACCAGAGTACACCTCAGGAATCCTGGGCTAAAAGTATTGGTGTTATTTTTTCAATGGGCCTTCGGCCCTGTGCAGGTGCTATCGTTGTACTGATTTACGCTCATCTAGTCGGTGCATTCTTCTACGGCGTATTGGCCACACTCGTAATGGGCTTAGGTACGGGACTGTCTATTTCAGCGATTGCGTTAGGTACACAACTAGCACGAAATTGGTTTGAGCAGTTCGTTAATTCGAAAAAAACACACGCTCTTATGAACACCGGGCATTGGTTACGAATGAGCGGTGGTATCGTGATATTTCTATTCGGTTTGAGTTTGTATCAAGCTGCGACCCTGACGATGCAGGGCAGTCACCCCCTGATGTGATACATTAGAAAGCCCTGAGTTGATATTTAAAAAGCTCAGAACTCAACTCCTAGTAAAAATAATAGCGATGTTATAACATAACCTTTATTTTTCAGTAAACATAAATTAGTGATTGTTAAATGCAAATTTAACTCTACAGGTGGTTTTTAGATGTTGGTTGAGTGTGAAAATTTGTCAGTGATTTTAAGGCGGCGGAAAATCCTTAAAAACATATCACTATCCGTTAATTCAGGCGAAATAGTGACGATCATTGGCCCAAACGGATCAGGAAAATCGACCTTATTCAAATCGATTATCGGAGCAGTGCCTTGCACTTCAGGGGTCATCAAAAAAAAATCCGGGTTGCGAATTGGATACGTTCCGCAAAAACTGCACATTGATGAAGCGCTTCCCATCACGGTGAAGCGGTTTATGAATTTACCGAGCGGCCACAGCCATTTAGCAATTAAAGAAGCTTTGGAGAACGCGGGGGCCAGCGGACTAGAGACAGAACAACTCATGGAGCTATCTGGCGGACAATTTCAACGCGTTTTACTGGCAAGAGCCTTGCTCGGAAGGCCAGACTTACTATTACTGGACGAAGCCACGCAAGGGCTAGATCATCGAGGCTCAGCAGAGTTCTATCGACAGATTTCCCGTGTCAGGGACAAGCTTGGATGTGGCATCGTCATGATAAGTCACGAGCTACACGTGGTGATGCGTCAGACCGACCGAGTCATTTGTTTAAATGGCAATATTTGCTGCCAAGGAAAACCCGAAACGGTCAGTGGTTCACCCGAATACTATGCCCTATTTGGTCTGGATCGAGATAACGAATCTGCTATTTACCTACATCGCAATCACAACCAAATCCAACGCGCTCAGGAGATGACACATGCTGGATGACTTTTTGGTGAGGGCAACGGTTGCAAGTGTAGGCGTCGCATTGGCAGCGGCACCTTTGGGCTGTTTCATTGTTTGGCGACGAATGGCTTACTTTGGTGATGCAACTGCTCATGCAGCCGTGCTAGGCGTTGCGCTATCATTAACACTATCAACCCCTATTTTTGCAGGCGTACTGGTAGTGTGCTTATTTATGGCGATCACTGTTTCTAGCCTAAGTGGCAGAGGGTTTACTATGGATACCCTGCTAGGCGTAATGTCACACACTTCTTTGGCCATCGGTTTGGTCGCGGTGTCATTTCTTTCAGGCATTCGTATTGATTTAATGTCTTATTTGTTTGGCGACATTCTCGCCGTTGGCAAGACTGACTTATTAGTCATCGCGCTGGGCGTTATGACTGTTCTAGCGCTAATGGCATGGCGTTGGTCAGGCATTCTTTTGTCGACCCTAAACCCAGACCTAGCGCTGGCCAGCGGCATTGACCCCAAGCGTGAGCAACTTGTTCTCACTGTATCACTAGCCATCGTTGTTGCCGTGGCGATCAAAGTAGTGGGTGTTTTGCTAATAGCAGCCATGCTCATTGTACCTGCTGCGACAGCGAGGCCGTTTAGCAAGACTCCCGAAATGATGGCGTTTATTGCAGCCATCTTAGGAGTCTCGGCCTGTTTATCAGGACTACGAGCATCCTACGTGTTTGATACGCCAACTGGGCCAACGATTGTATGTGTCAGTGCTCTACTATTTATTCTGGTAAACCTAGCACACAAATTAATACCTTTCCTACGCCCCCCATTAGTAGACAAGGGGGCATAATGGAGCTGATATGGGAAAATTGATGTCGATGACCAAGCAATCAAGGCTCTGTTGTCTTAGCGTTATCAACGTCTGCCCGCAATTCTTCAACCTTAGATTCTAGAGCAGACCGCTGATGTTTTTCTGTTTTCACAAGCGCCTCTAAAGACGCGATCTCTTCGAGCTTGGCTTTCAGTTCTTCGTCTTTAGTTGTTACTGCTTGCTGGCCTTCGGTTAGTTCTGACTTCATAACTTCAGTTGAACGATTCATTTCACCCAGCTTCGCAGCTAATTCGTCTCGATTTATATTTAGCAATTCATGCTGCTCTTGAAGTGTTGCTAACTGCAGCTCTAGCTCTGATTGTCGCTGGACCTTTGCGGCTATAATTTTATTCCGCTCGTCGATGGACTGTTTAGAGGCAATCAATACGCCGGTCTTTTCTTCAAGCTCTAGCGTCAACTCTTCTTCACGTACCTTCAACTCAATTAAAGCGGCTTCTTTTTCAGTCAGTGTTGTATTGAGTTGCTCACTCTCGGTGGTCATGCTCGCCATTAATGCAGTGCTGTCATGTAACTGCTGGGTGCTCTCAGCCAAGGCCGTTTCCAATTTTTTAACCGTTTGTAGTAAAGCTTCTTTTTCCGCAGTTAATGCCGCAACAGACGTTTCTAGTGTTTTCTTGCTACCTTCTAGCTGACTAAGCGAGCTTTCACTACTGTTTTTCTCTTTTTCCAATGCAGAATAAGCACTGTTTAGCTTTTCAAATTCATGTTGTTTTCGGGTTAGCTCATCGTCTTTTAAAGATAACTTTTGCAGTGTTGCAGCCTTGAGATCTTCCGCTTTGGTCAACACCTCACTCAATTTGTTTACATTGCTATTGGCCTGAGTGAGTCGCTGAGCGAAAATATCGTTCTTGGCATAGTAATCATAGGTTAAATAGCCTGCACCGACTCCTGCCAACAGCAACACCGGCAGCATGAACGATAGTCGACGTTTTCTAGCTTGGCGAAACCCTTGTATTTCAGCCGTATGTTTAGCCTGCTCGCCCTCTAATTGCTGAAACCGCTGGGCTAATTGACCTTCTCGGCTTTTTAGGTCTTTATCTTTTTCTACTATGACCTGTTCTCGCTGAGAAACTTTTTCCTGACCTTGGCCCAGCTTATCTTCTTGCCGCTGCTGTTGCTCCAAGCGGCGCTCAAGTCGATCTTCCTGAAGTTTTAACTCGCGCGCTTTGCGCTCTATTTCTCTCTGTTCTGGTGACACTCCCATACAGGCGACTCTCCTAACGCTAATGTTTATGTTTAATTGCTATTTATTATGGTTTTCCTTAAGTCTAGCTGAAAAATGGAAACCGCTTGAAATATCACATAATGCCGTAATTCTCTGCTGTGTTAATAGCCTTAGGTCTGTTCAAATCTGCTTGTTTTCTTTATGGTATTGAACTCTTATTATTGCAGCACCTCAATATTTTTAGGCTCTTTACAGGTCATCACGATTATGGATATCACGCAACTTCAACCCAGCTCGGTATGGCACTATTTTAATCAACTGTGTGAAATTCCACGACCGTCTAAACATGAACAGAAATTGGTCGCTCATATACTCAACTTAGCTCATGGGAAGCAATTAGAAGCATTCACTGATTCTGCTGGCAACGTCATTATTCGCAAGCGTGCTACCACCGGACGTGAAAGCGCTCCACCGATTGTCATGCAGAGTCATCTGGACATGGTTCCACAGAAAACCGGTGCCAGCACCCACAACTTCTTCACTGACCCGATAGACACTTACATTGACGGCGAATGGGTGACCGCTCAAGGTACTACACTCGGAGCCGACAACGGCATCGGGGTTGCTGCTATATTGGCAGTCATGCTCAGCGATGATATTGAACACGGCCCGCTAGAGGCCTTACTGACTGTTGATGAAGAAGCAGGCATGTCTGGTGCCGCCAATCTAGACGCGGAGATACTTAACGGCCAACTATTACTCAACCTTGATACAGAAGAGGAGGGCGAGCTTTATGTAGGCTGTGCTGGCGGCATCGACGTCAACATCACTATACCTGTTGAATGGGAAACCATTCCCGACCACTACGCCGCGCTAAAATTATCAATAAAAGAACTAAAAGGCGGTCATTCCGGTATTGATATTCACAAAGGGTTGGGCAATGCCGTTAAGTTGGCCACCCGTATTGCTCTTGAGTCTCGCCATGACTTTCCCACCGCTAGGGTCAGTGCGTTTATAGGCGGAACGTTACGGAATGCGATTCCTCGAAACAGTGAAATAACGATCGTACTGCCCAAGCAGCAACAAGATGATTTTGAGGACTATGTAAATGCTCTAACCCTTCTATTTAGAAGTGAGCTGAGAATAGCAGGTGATAATGTTCTTATTGATATACAAACGAGTGACTTAGGCGATCTGAGAGACACTCGCGTTTCTAAATGTTTAACCAGTGAAAGCCAATCGACATTACTCCATGCGCTATATCGCTGCCCTAACGGTGTAATTAAGATGAGTAGCCTTTTTGATGGAGTGGTTGAAACCTCTAATAACTTGGCTACGGTTGCGTTAGGTGAACAGTCTTGCAAGGCTCAATGCTTGGTTCGCAGCTCAGACAATACCGCTATAAAAAACGCCTGCGAGCTCATTACTTCGGTTTTTTCAGACGCCAATGCCGAGGTTATCTGCGATAACGGTTATCCAGGCTGGCAGCTTGTACCTGCATCACCCTTATTAAGTAGCATGCAAAGTATCTATCAAGAAACCTTCAACAAGGAAGCAAAAATACAAGTGATTCACGCGGGACTGGAATGCGGCCTCTTGGGAAAAAAATACCCTCACTGGGATATGATTTCATTCGGCCCGACCATCAGAGGCGCGCATTCACCTGATGAACGTGTTCACATTAAAAGCGTCCAGCTGTTTTGGACATACCTGCTGGCAGCGTTAAAGAGGTTATCAACACCTGCTTAAATCAACATCACGATCACTGTTTTAACAAAAATAACCTGAGAGGAGTTGCCAAGCATCAAGCTCAAAGGCTAGACTTAGCAGCAACATGATCAAAGTTAGATCAAATATTTCACTATCAACCGGTCTCGTCCTGAAACTGAGATCTGTTGATACAGGTAAAAATACAGCTCTATGAACCGCATTATTCTGCTTGTCGTCAATGTTATCGTCCTGGTGGTCGTCGTACCACTCCGGGGGATTTCGCGTTGCTGAGTAGATAGCCAACTTAATACGTATGAAACCCCCGCTCTGAAAGGATCGGGGGTTTTTTCGTTTTTAGACCACCATTTTTATGCCATTAAGAATACTAAGGACCAGAACATGAACGGCGCAGAGAGCATTATAGAAGCATTTAAACGTCATAAAATAGAGACCGTTTTCGGTTATCCGGGTGGCTGCATCATGCCCCTCTACGATGCACTGGTCACGGCTCGTGACAATGATAGCCATCATGCGCTTCAACACGTCCTCTGTCGTCACGAGCAGGGGTGTGCATTAGCCGCTGATGGCTATGCCCGTTCAAGCGGTAAAATTGGCGTTTGCCTTGCCACTTCGGGGCCGGGTGCCACTAACCTGATTACCGGTGTCGCTAATGCCTTTGCCGACTCAACCCCCATGCTAGTGATTACCGGCCAGGTACCCGTTGGACTTATTGGTACCGATGCCTTTCAGGAAACCGATATCCTCGGCATGACATTGGGCATCGTTAAGCACAGCTATCTGATATCCGATGTCGATGAGCTACCGGACATTATGGAGCAGGCGATAAAACTAGCTCAAAGTGGCAGGCCTGGCCCTGTTTGGATTGATATCCCTAAAGACGTGTTATTAGCCAGGGTTAGTCCTGATGCATCGACGCCAGCTGAACATAGTGCAAATGCCATAAGTCAGCACACCAACACAATCAGTGCATGGCGCAACCATATCGATCAAGCTCGACAAATGCTGGCATCTGCCACAAAACCACTGATTTATACCGGCGGAGGCGTACCACTGTCAAACGCAGAAAGCACGCTTAGAGCATTTATCGAAACCACTCAGATACCTTGTGTAGAAACCTTAAAAGGCCTCGGCAACAGCGGTCGCTCATACCCTCATAACTTGGGAATGCTGGGCATGCACGGGTCTAAAGCCGCTAACCTCGCTATACAGGAGTGCGACCTTTTGATATCCGCAGGCGCTCGATTCGATGATAGGGCAACGGGTAAGGTGAGTACGTTTGCGCCCAACGCTAAGATTATTCAAATTGAGTGCGACCCTGCGGAAATATCAAAACTAAAAGCCTGTGATGTAGCGTTACAAGGTGACTTAGCCGACATCCTGCCGGCATTAAGCATGCCACTGACTATTGCCGAATGGCAGCATGCATGTTCGACCAGTAAACAAACCCATGGCTTCTGCCGACCAGCAAACAACGGTGAAGCGTCTCAGAGCGAAGCGATTAACGGCCCCGATTTCATCGCCATGTTGTCGCGACTCACTCACGCCAATAGCATCATCAGCTGCGATGTCGGCCAGCACCAAATGTGGGTAGCTCAAAATTATCAATTTGACCATCCCAGACACCACCTCAGCAGTGGTGGTCTAGGCACGATGGGCTTCGGACTGCCCGCCGCTATTGGAGCTCAATTTGCGATGCCCGACCACACTATTATCAATGTGAGTGGTGATGGCTCATTTATGATGAATGCGCAAGAACTCGCGACGATTAAGCGTCATCGATTACCGATCAAAATCATTATTCTTGATAACCAGTGCTTAGGAATGGTGAGGCAACAACAAGAGTTGTTTTACAAAGAAAGGTATAGTGAAATAGATCTTTCAGACAACCCTGACTTTCTCAAAATGGCCGAAGCCTTTGAGATACCTTCGCACTCTATCAATCAAGCTAGTCAGGTTCAGCGTGCCATAGAAATGCTATTCGCCTATGACGGCCCGATGCTACTTCACGTCAATATCAATCCTCACGACAACGTGTGGCCAATTGTTAAACCAGGGTCAGCCAATAGCGACATGTTGGATGAAACCAACCATAGCAACCAATCAGAAGAGAGTGCAGCATGAATCAAATAACTCAGCACCTAGAGACCCTGCAATGCAATGTAGAAAATACACCAGCGATTTTAGAGCGGCTGCTACGTACCATTCGAGTAAGAGGTTTCGCATTAGAAAATATGGAAATGAAAACCAACCACCAACAACTGGATATTACATTTAATGTATGTGGAGAAAGGAGCATTACCATGCTTATCAATCAATTAAACAAATTGGTCGATGTTAACGATATCTACTTATGTGAAAAATCCGATAATGAGCGCTTGTCTGCATAAACAGGCGCTCAATGAACGGGCTCATCCTGCTAACTGAGGCGCAGAAAAATATGAGGCTCTGCTCGGTTACGTCCCGGTTTTTTAGCGCTATATAAGCTAACAGCAATAGCTTTGATCAACTCAAAATGACGAACCAGGAGACTCTAGAAAATTTAGCTCATCTGTAGTCGACGTTCGTCCTAATACCTTATTCCGGTGAGGATAACGCCCGTACCTGTCAATGATCTCTTTGTGACGATACTCAAACTGTAAGTTGTGTTCTAACGCTGGCTGATCAAAAAGCTTAACCGCCTGCTCATGAATCAAAGTAGACTCGCTATGCATGTACGGCATATACATAAAGGCGCGTTTTTCTGATGACAGCGTCTGATCAAACCCTAACTCAACGGCCCGTTGGGCCAATACTAATGCAACGTTGTCATACGCAAACGCTGAGGGTGTATCTCGAAACATATTACGAGAAAACTGATCAAGAATAATTATTTCTGCCAAACAACCTTCCGCGGTTGAGCGCCAGTTATAGAGCTCCCCTTGCACTGCACACTGGTGGACACCATAAAATCGTTCTTTTATTAATTGGTCAAACGCAAGATCTTTTACAAACCACTCTTTAGGTGTTATTTCACTAAACCAAAAATTAATAATATCGACATTACTCATCATCAGCTGAATCCTTCAGTATTATTAGGGGTGGTGTAACCCTTTAATAAAAGCTTAGCATCTCGCCATTACCATTGACGACCCATTACAGTTTTTTCTTTATTGTATGCTAGAGTTAGCCTAGTCAATTTGATCCCTAACGAGGATGTGTGAATGTTCCACTTTGCCAAAATTATGTTGGTTTTATTTTGTTTTCTATCTGTCATCGCAATGCCTGCGTCAGCACTCACTGAAAGCGAAATCCAGGGATTACAAAAGCAGATAACGGTGACTCAAAAAGAAATTACGTATTTCAAACAGGAAAACCAAAAAACCAAGGGCGAGCGACGAATCCTCTCAGCCATGCAGTTTCTTAAGCGAGAAAAACAACTACGCGAAGCGTTAGACCAATTAGCGATTTATGTAACCTCAAACAATAAAAACGCTGATACAAGTAAGACACTATCAGCTTATGTGCTTGCACTTCTTAATCAACAATCAGGCGTGATTAAAGAAGAGATACTGCTAATTGAAAAGTACCTCGATAGAGCTCAAGTTAAGCATGAAAAAGCAACATCCACACTCGATATAATGACGACAGACCAAGATCTTGAAAATGGCACACGAATACTGAATGAGCATATGGAGGCCCTATTTAAAAACTCCATGCACCTTGAAGAGCTAGGTGTAAATGCCGATAGTGACCTCGCCTATTTAGATACGTTACTTAACGCCTACTCTGTAAAAGCGGTCGGTCAACTGGAGCTAACCAAAGCAGAGGTGGATAACCTTTCTGACTTATTAAGCTTTGCACCTGAAGATATTAAAAAAGACCTTACCGCCAAAGCAGCCATTCTAAATCATAAAAAGGCAAAAACAGCTGAGAGCCTTTCACAACTTCTCGCACTCATGGACCAAAGACAGCTTGACACCTCAAGCTATCAACACGTAATGATCAGTGCAACGGGGCAGGTTTCAGGGGATGTTTTTAACAGTGATGTTGCATTAGACCTGTTTCAGCGATCATCTGAGTCTATCGAGATTTGGTTATTTGAAAACGGGGTCGACCTAGTATGGAAATTAATTCTAATCGTATTAATCATCATAGCGTTCACAGCCCTTTCAAAATTTGTAGGTAAAATGGTTAGTTCCGGGTTAAACAACTCTAGCTTGCAACTGTCGGGCTTGCTGAAAGAGTTTTTCACTTCTATCGCATCCAAAATCGTATTCTTGATCGGAATACTCATTGCCATGTCTCAGTTTGGCATTCAGGTGACGCCTTTATTGGCAGGTTTGGGAATGGTCGGGTTTATTGTAGGCTTTGCACTACAAGACACCCTATCGAATTTCGCATCAGGCTTAATGATACTAATCTACCGCCCATTTGATGAAGGAGACCTGGTGGAAGCCGCAGGCGTATCTGGCACGGTATCAAAGCTCAGTTTAGTTTCAACAACAATCCTAACACTAGATAACCAAAGTCTAGTCGTACCCAATTCCAAAATTTGGGGGGATGTAATTCGAAATGTTACGGCACAAACAGAACGAAGGGTTGATATGATATTTTCTATTGGTTATAGCGATGACATCCCTAAGGCAGAAAATGTCTTAATGGACATTCTCAGCAACCACAAGTCAGTATTAAAGGCTCCTCAAGCGATGGTTAAACTACATACACTGAATGAATCATCGCTTGACTTTGTTGTCCGCCCTTGGGTTAAAACGGAGGACTATTGGAATGTTTATTGGGACGTGACTCGAGCCGTTAAACAACGCTTTGATGCGGAAGATATTTCTATCCCGTTCCCACAGCGAGATATTCATATTTATAAAAGCGAACCATAAGACCAGCCACTAAAAACAATCTAGGGAGCCAGACTTAGCACCTGACTCCCTAGGCTTTACTTAAAGCACATCCGTTAACAGAATACCGACCCCAATTCGTTCAACCTGATAATTATAATCAATCAAGCTCTCACCGTACCCGTTATAGTACTGAACATAACCTTTTAGCCTTCCCCAGAGCGGAAAGCTCATGCCTAACTTTATTGCGCCGTTCCCTTCTTCAAAGTTATATCGAGTGATCCCTGTAAACTCTACGTCTTTGTGAGAGTAAACACCGTGCAGTTCATAATGCCCTAAAAAGTCTTCAATATCGGGGTTATCATCACCTTTTGGCGGAGGCGGCGTAGATGGATCACCATCATCTACTTTAGAGTCTTCAGGAATTCTGTACCAAGGCTGAAGGTATACTCCCCAATTATTTTGTGCAAAACCAACCCCGGCATAAACACGGTTCCAACTCCGGCTTAGCCATTGCGAGCGCCCATTTGATTCATGCTCAATACCAAAGCGCGTTAATAACGTACCGTTCCATGGCCGGTACGGAAATAATGCCTCATAGTAGATTTCTGGGCGATAGTTAGTTTCCCTAAAAGGCGCAGATAAATCAGGGTTATAGAGCTGCCAAAAAGACTTCAGCGTAAAGCCAAAATAAATGGCATCATTTTCTGTGAACAGTTTGGAATAAGTCAATGGTACCTTGAGACTAAGCTGAAGCTTAACCTCTTCATTTTTCATGGGGTCTGCTACACCCGGGTAAACATTTTGTTGATAGGGCTCTTGATTAGGTTCATCCATATAACTATACGCCAAAATATAGTTTTGACGGTGAGGCGTAATCACAAACGGATTATATTCTGTGTTCTTTTCGTCTATAAATCGTGCAGGTACCTCGACTTCAGATGCTCTCAACCTCTCGCAATTTTCCTTTAATGTCACCAGCGATGATTCTGAAGTCGCACTTTTAACCCCCTCAAGAATACAGTCATCGACTTTATCAGCCAAAGCATTTGCAGATCCCAAAACACACACCAGGCTTGCTATACATCTGTTGTTAACGCTTTTAATATTCCATTTACCCACACTCACACCCTACTTAAATTTTTGAGACTCATTATCTATAGCTACTCTAACTAAATTTAATAAGTTTTGAACTATACTTTTTGATAAAATATTTCATATAGCTTTGATACTTATTGACCACGCTATCATCATCTTTTTTAACGCAAGGAACTCACGTGCACTCACTTTCAAAGATTACTAGTCGTTATTGGTATCGGTCACGTCTTTTTTGGCTCTTATTCACATTATCAAGCTATGCACTGGTGGGGTTTTTAGTTCTGCCCAGTGTTCTTAAAAATATTGCTATCGAACAAATTGAACAGAATTTAGGATGGCAAGGCAGGATAGATAAAGTGGCACTAAATCCCTTTACGCTTACACTCACTATTAGTCAGTTTTCAATACAAGATGATCAAGGAAGTACGGTTGTATCCTTTGACCGCTACCACAATAACATTGAACTACGTTCCATTATTGAAGGCGCAATTACATTTTCAAACCTTGAATTAGTCACTCCATACATTAAATTTGTGATTGACGAAAACGGAAAGACCAACTTTCACAAAGCAATTGAGAAGGCTAGGGCAAACAACCCAGAAGAGATTGCCACAACAGCCGCTAACGAAAGCACGCCACCCAAATTGCTATTTGACACCATCGACGTTATTGGCGGCGAGATAGAGGTTTTAGACCACACTCAAGCCGAGTTAATCAAACACAAACTTAAGCCGATTAGCTTTGCTTTAACCAACTTTTCAACCTACGCCAATAAGTCAGGGGCCTATCAACTAGAAATTGCATTGGGCACAGGTCAGCATCTCTCATGGAGTGGGAATATTGGTATCGCCCCTTTTCACTCCAGCGGCTTTCTGAAAGTCGATAACCTAAAAGCAGAACGTCTCTGGACATACGCTCAGAATCAGGCGCCCTATACGTTAACTCATGGCCTTGTTGGCTTTGAAGGGCAGTATAACGTCAGTATGGCTCAAAGCGCTCCAATCCTCGATATCAGCAATGCCATCATCACAATGAATCAGCTACAAGTGGCTCTCAATTCAAAAGAACAAGCATTTTTGGATATAGAAAAACTAACGGTTGGGCCTCTCGATTTCAACTTAGCTAAACAAAAACTGGATATTAGCCGACTCGTCGTCGACGTATTATCACTCAAGCTTGAACGTGACGCTAAAGGCCTGCTCACCATACTCGCGCCTTTTTCTCAATCTACCGAAAGCAAGCCTCAAGATACTGGCGTTAAAGCAGGTACTAACACACCCGAAACAGGTGCAGCTCAGCCATTTCTTTGGTCAATAGGAGAGGTTAAACTCAATAACAGTCAGCTCAATATTAGCGACTTACAACCTTCAACACCTGCAAATATCTCGATAGAGAAGATTAACAGCCGGTTATCTGGGCTCAGTCAGGATATGACCAAACATCTCGACTTTAGTCTTTCTTACTTTATCGAGAACTCTGCAAAGTCTGAAATAAACGGCCAGATAACGCCTACTCCTCTTAGCTTAAAAACGGCCATTAATTTCGACAAATTGGCACTAAAAACGATTCAGCCTTACCTTAATGACCATGTCAGAATAACCATTGAAGAGGGTTTGTTATCGGTAAATGGCAACCTGGCACTCGCTGTAGAAGCAGAGAGTGACACAATGACCGGTGATTTTTCGGGTACCGTTAACGTTAATAAGTTCGAGACTACTGATCAATCTGTCAACGAACGGCTCATCGGATGGCAAAACCTTTCAATTGAGCCTATCAGAGTTAACTTTAACCCTCTGGCCATTGAAATTAATGATATTCGTTTCGAGCAACCCTATGGCAGAATTATTGTCACCGAAGATCGTTCGACTAACCTCGCGCAGTTAACCATTGCTCAGCCAGACCACCCCCCTCAACAGACGCCTTCAGAATCTAACACTTCAGAAACTATGCCTTCAAACATAGTCAAAGGCTCAGCATCAACCAGTAAACCTATCCCTGTTAAGATAGGTCGAATATTGTTTAATAAGGGCGCAGCTTACTTTGCTGACCTATCACTGAAACCTCAATTTGGTACCAGCATTCAGAATATCAGTGGTGAGATTAGCGGCTTATCATCTGATAACCTTGAACGAGCGTCAGTTGATATTAAAGGAACCGTTGAAGACTATGGAAAGGCTCTGGTAAAAGGGAAAATAAACCCATTGAGTGGCGACCTTTATACTGATATAGCCGTTAAGTTCGACAATATTGAACTCTCAACCATGACCCCGTACTCTGGTCGCTATGCGGGATACAGCATTGATAAAGGCAAACTAAATCTGCACCTAAACTACAAAATTGCCAACCGGATGCTAGAAGGCGAAAATCGACTTATTCTCGACCAGTTTGAGCTAGGTACCAGTGTCGATAGTGACGAGTCCGTGAGTCTACCATTGGAGCTGGCACTCGCGATCCTGAGGGATCGAAACGGCGTGATCGATATAGACTTACCCACCCGGGGAAACATGGATGACCCGGATTTCAAACTCAGTGGACTGATCTTGAAAGCATTCGCTAACGTTATTACCAAAGCAGCCACGGCGCCATTCTCAATGATTGGCAGCCTTGTAGGTGGCGACGCTAAATCACTCCAGTCTGTCACATTCGAAACCGGAAAAGCAGACCTAAGTGCGGAGCACATTAAGAATTTGACCAAGCTGTCAGAAGCGCTCAACAGCCGTCCACAGCTAATGCTTGAAATTAGAGCTAATGTAGATGAAACCAACGACGGTGAAGCACTTAAAAAACTCAAGCTGGATAATCGACTTCCTGCGAGCGATAGCGCGCAACGGATCGCATTGCTAGAGAAGCTTATCATCGGCAGAGTCGGCCAGCCTGAGCTAGATAGAATCAAAACCAACAGTCTCTCAGCAGCAGGTGCTACTGATTCTGGTACAGCTGAGCCAACCGCAACCAAAAGCAATCAAGAAGACACTGAAAACCAAGCCACCGTCAATACTCAGACATATGAAACAGCACTCTACAACGCGGTGTTAAGCACCGAATCGGTGACTAGCCTTGAACTAACCACACTGGCAAAACAGCGTATCACCAGCATCAAAACACAACTCATCGATCAGAGTAACGTGACCAATGAGCAAGTGTTTGCGCTGCAGCCTTCATTAGAAGGGCAAGCAAACAAAAACCGTGTGATCACCACATTTAGCTTAACCACTCGATAAGGGGCTGTAAAAGCCTCTTTCGTAGCCTTGATCCAGCGAAAAGGAATCTGGGTTTTGGAACTAAAACCTCGCACGATATTATTGACACCTCTACCCTTATTATATACCGTTATTACAGCTTACACATGTAAGCCAAATATCATTAGCTATCAGCGGTATCAGATTAGGGAGTCAACAACGGGCACCACCACAAACACCACTGTTGTATCTAAACATGGAATCAATTCTAGAGGAGGCCGATGACGCTCTGCGTCTATATCAAGGTAAGCGTTACCTCAGCATGAACTTTATTTAGGACTATACATCTAAATTACGATGAACAAACTTCACTCACTTCAACATCAGCTAGCCAACGCTTCCGAATACTCTGAATGGTTACAAACTGCTCAAGCGATAGACAGGCTAACCGGCATGGCTCAGTGGCGTGAAAACAACGCCTCGGCAAGCTACCCCTATCAACTACTCGAGCAGCATGTTCTGCACCTTGAACGACTGATTAATCAGACAGATTACAACGCCCTGATTCCATTTGTTCAGGAAAGTCTACATCGCACCATTGGTGAATTGGGCAATAAACGACTCTATCAACACGCGCTTTGTGGTACCAAAAAACTCATCGAACGCTACCTCGGCCTGATTGTCACCGCACTGAATGCGGTCTGCGACAATCCACTCAGAGACATTAGCGAGCATGATAAGTTAGCGTTGTTTACCCAAGCAGAGAAGAACTTTGGTCAGCCCGCGTTAATGCTTAGCGGAGGAGGCACATTCGGCATATACCATCTCGGTGTTGTACATACACTGCTAGCTGAAAACTTACTCCCTAATGTGATATCAGGCACCAGCATGGGCTCAATTACCGCAGGTGTGATGGCGGTTAATCACGACCATGAACTCAACGCACTTTTTGATGCCCCCGAGAAAACCCATTATCATCCATTAAAACGACTCCCCCTTTCGGCGGCGTTAAAACAACGTTCGCTGTTGGACGCTAAGCAACTCTATCAGTGTATTCAAGCCAATATCGGCGACGTGACCTTTCAAGAAGCCTATGAAAAAACGGGCAGAGAAGTCAGCATTACGGTATCCCCCGTGCGCTCAGGCCAAAAGCCTCGTATTCTAAACCATAAAACAGCGCCCAATGTGCTGATTGCTCACGCTTCAAAAGCTTCATGCTCGGTACCCGGCTTATTCCCGTCTACCACACTCATGGCAAAGTCTTCCTCGGGGGTTAAAGTGCCCTATATGAAAAGCGAGCGCTGGGTTGATGGATCATTTGCAACCGACATTCCCAGACAACGCATAAGCCGACTACACAACGTAAACTATTTTATTGTGAGCCAGGCCAACCCACACATCGTTCCGTTTGTATCACAATTCCAGCAAACGGGGGTGACCGCACTGTTGAAAGATACGGCTATAACGTCCGCCTATGCACAAGGGAATGCGCTGCTTAAAGTGGCTCGTAGAAGACTACACAAACAACCTTGGCGCTCATGGTTAGACCACTCGTCGTTTATGTTAGATCAGGATTACCTAGGGGATATCAACATCCACCCACAGTTTCCGCCAAGCTGGTACCTTAAGTTTATGAAAAACCCCTCGCTTGACGAATTTCACTACCTACTCAAAATGGGCGAACGCTCAACCTGGCCTCAACTGGCGATGATTCGAGATCAAACACGAATAAGTCGTGCATTACAGGCTTGTATTGAGAGATTGTCAATTCGCTAACTCAATATAAAGAGGCCTGAAGGAGGGGGGGAACTCATACCCGCCCACCTTGATAACGACTTCTGCGTGAACGGTAGCCGATGCTATGCCAAGGATAACCAGCAACGCGGAGCGAATTAAGTACATCTTAGACCTATTCAACATCATAACCAAAAGCTGCCACCCACTGATCATAAATTGATCTATCGTAGTTACAGAATAGCACCGATTTATACGGACACAATGAATATGCTAATACTCAAATTTTATCTGCGCGTCTTCCCCTTCTAGTAAAGCCTCTAACACCTTGCCGGCTTCAGACCATTTAAACTCAGGAAAAGCAGCCTGAGCACTCACTATTTTATCTGTATACGCTTGTTTGAGCTTCATCTCTATACTATGAGTATGAGATATAGGTTGATCAAAAAACGCATCCATTTTGTCTTTAATAGAAGCCTCTTTTACCAACGACTCGGGCAAAATAGACACTAACGCATTGAGAGCCTGCTGAGTTATTTTAGCTTCATAGTTTCCTTGCCCCTCTTGTTGAATGTAGACAATAGCATCTGCCCAATCGGCTAATTTGGCGATCTCTTTAAGTGGTGTATTTGCCATTTTTTGATCTAGTTTTCGAAGAGGAGGGTGGATCTCATAATCAAACTGTTTAAAAACATCTGCTTTGTCGCCCAGCATGGCTTCTAGTTTTCGTTTGCTGACCGACGGTAAATCACCTCCTATGAGCTCTGGAAGATCATGATTAAGGCAGTAATCAACCAGCAAGATTTGCTTTTCAGACGTATAATATTCAACACTCAAAATACGCCTCGCCAAGGCTCTTGCGATCATCGTGACCATATAGTGATGCTCCGCTAAATACTGCGGTCTGCCATGTTTGACGCTGTTCCAGCGAACTACATGACCACTTCGAACAATATCTCTTAAACTTAACATCGCACTAAATTCCTGAAAGGTTATGGCATTATTGACGTTACGATTTCTGCTTTATGGTAGCAAGCAAAAGAGCCATAAAAAAGCATCGCACCCACTTCCACCTGTCGAGACTAGAGCATATACTCAGTTTATAACACTATAATAATCGCGTAACTGACTGTTCTAGTCTTGGAGTTTAATGATGGCTAACAATCACAAAATCGAAACCCACTATCGCACCTGTAACCTTTGTGAAGCCATGTGTGGCATCGAAATTAAACATCAAGACAGTGAAATCATCTCTATAAAAGGTGATAAACAAGATCCGCTAAGCCATGGGCACATTTGCCCTAAAGCAATTGCACTCAAAGATCTGCATGTAGACAAAGATCGCTTAAAACATCCCATGCAAAAAACAGCTAACGGTTGGGAGCGAGTTGGCTGGACTAAAGCCTTTGATTTATTCTCTCAGAAAATCAAACAAACCCAGCAAACATTTGGCCGCGACGCAGTGGGCGTTTACCTCGGAAACCCGTCGGTTCATAACCATGGCACGTTACTCACCGTATTACCGTTTTTAAAAGCACTTGGGACCAAAAAACGTTTTTCAGCCACGTCTAACGATCAACTTCCGCATATGTTGGTCAACCTTCACCTATTTGGCCACCAAGGGCTTTTTCCGATCCCCGATATCAACCATACCGACCTCTTTATTTGCCTGGGTAGCAACCCTATTGCCTCCAATGGCAGCTTAATGACTGCACCTGGTATGCAAAAAAGATTTAAGGCAATTCAGGACCGGGGCGGCAAGATTGTTGTCGTAGACCCCAGGAAAACAGAAACAGCAGAGAATGCCGATCAACACTTGTTTATAAAACCGGGTACTGACTGCTTATTACTATTGGCGATGCTGCAATCACTATTCAACGAGAGCCTCATCGAGATTGGTCGGCTAGAACGCTATTGCGATGACATTCAATTGATAAAACCCGCGTGTGAAAGCTTCACTCCGGAAAAGGTATCCAAGCAAACCGGTATCGCGCCCGAAACAATACGAGAACTTGCAAGAGACCTAGCCAACACCCCCAAAGCAGTTCTATTTGGTCGCATGGGGACGTCAACACAGGCATTTGGCGGTGTAACGACATGGTTAATCTATCTATTAAATATACTCACAGGCCACCTTGATCAACGCGGAGGTATGATGTTTACCAAGCCCGCGGCAGATGTCATAGAAGTTGGCGCATTGACCGGTGAAAAGGGGCATTTTGATCGCTATCAGAGCCGAGTAAGAGGCCTACCTGAGTTTTCAGGCGAGTTACCCGCTAGCACCATGGCGGAAGAAATATTGACCCCGGGTGAAGGGCAGATTCGATCAATGATCACCATCGCAGGTAACCCCGTATTATCAAGCCCCAATGGACGTAAGTTAGAAGAGGCGTTTGAAAGTCTCGATTTCATGGTCTCAATTGATTTCTTTATTAATGAAACCACCTGTCATGCAGACTTGATCCTCCCCCCCACAGGGCCTCTTGAGCACAGCCATTATGATATTGTTTTTAATGTACTCAGTGTAAGGAATACTGCCAAGTATTCTACCGCGCTATTTGAAGCCGAGCCTGATACTCGACACGATTGGCAGATTTTCATGGAGCTGACCCGCCGGCTAGAAGCTCGTAACTGGCGCAGTCGTATTGAAGCTGAAGCAAAATACCAACTGCTCAGCCGTATAGGGGCTGACGGCATATTAGATTTATTACTGCGCGTCGGGCCTTATGGAACTCGACTACCCGCAACCGACCGTATCGGTTCATTTTTAAGTGAAATTAGTCAGGATTTACTGAAGCCACACCACCCACTCCGAAAAATAATCGCCATGGGGCCTTACGGCTCGGCCAATCGATCGCAGCTTAAAGAACTCAACGTCGCTTCGTTGTCCTGCTATCCACATGGCATTGACCTAGGCCCCCTACAGCCTTGCTTCCCCGAACGAATATTTCACGATAACCAACGCATTCCCTTAGCCCCAGAGCGATTTATAAACGACCTGCGTCGAGTAAAGGAGATGCTAGAAGACTTAGGGTCAGATCACCCTATGCTGCTAATCGGTCGACGGCATGTTCGCAGTAACAACTCATGGCTGCATAATAGTCACCGCCTGATAAAGGGCAAAGATAGATGCACCGTAATCATGCACCCCACTGATGCAAAACAACTCAAGCTCACCGAAGGTGAAATGTCGAAAGTTACATCAAATGTTGGCAGCATAGATATTGCCGTAGAAATTTCCGAAGAAATGATGCCAGGCGTAGTTAGTATTCCACATGGCTGGGGGCATCACCGGAACGGTACTCAATTATCCATTGCAGAGACCCGTCCGGGCGTTAGCGTAAATGATATTACTGACGATCAGCATGTTGATTTTCTATCGGGTGTGTCCGTACTCAATGGAGTACCTGTTACCGTAAAAGCGGCCCGAATGAGTACCAAGCAAACTAAGGCCAAGAACAAAACCGATCAGAAAGCAAAGACACCCCAATCAAAGTCAGCGACACTGGTTTAATCGATACCTAGTATTTTGTGCATCTGAAGGGTTAATCGCCACTGAGGATGCGCAAGGCAGTAGCTCGTGGCTAATCGCATATTGCTTGCCTTTTTCTCATCTCGCCCTGCAATAACCGAATGGTCGGCCATGGGTGATAAGAAGTAGTGGCGCGCTTCAATATTATTAAAACGTTCTGGCGGGGCCAACGGCTGTGGAAACACTAACTTAATTTCATCGCACTGCTTCAATACTACGTCAGCGTCAGCTTTAGGGCTTACACAGAGCCAGTCTATGCCTTTTGGCGCCGGGCGGGTGCCATTAGTTTCAACACCTACTTCGAACCCTAATAGATGCACCTCACTTATGAGTGCTTCATTCAACTGCAATAACGGCTCGCCACCCGTAAAGATGACATAGGGCTTAATTCTGTTACTCCCTTCTTTTGAAGGGTCGCCACCAGCCTCATGCCGCCCTAAGTCCCAAAGACTCTGAATAGCCGCAGCCAGCTGCTGAGGCGTATCGAACGTACCGCCATTTTGGCCATCCGTCCCAACAAAGTCCGTATCACAAAAATTACACACGGCATCTGCCCGATCCTGTTCGCGCCCAGTCCATAAATTACATTTGCTAAAACGGCAAAAAACAGATGCCCGTCCAGATTGAGCCCCTTCACCTTGCAGGCTGTAGAACATCTCTTTAACGCGATAAATATTTACGCTAGGCATGGCTTTCCTTTTAGGAAATAACAAACATTAAACTGATTCGTATGAAAGCGGGTCAGTCATTCCATTTTTGGCAAACGCTTCTAGACGCTCCTGACAAGAGCCACACTTACCGCACGCTCGATCACGCCCGTTGTAACAAGTCCAGGTTTTGCCGTAGTTCAGCCCCATCTTTAAGCCCATTCTCAAAATATCTATTTTGTTCTGATAAGAGAATGGCGCAAGGATATCGACCGCTTCATAATTCGCAACCTGTGACACCGCATCCATCTTTTCGATAAATTCCGGTCTACAGTCTGGGTAAATAGCATGGTCACCGCCATGGGCACCATAATAAACCGCGACCGCATGAATCGACACCGCATAGCCTACGGCCAAAGACAACATAATCATGTTGCGATTCGGCACCACGGTAGATTTCATACTTTCTTCTTCGTAATGCCCTTCGGGAATCTCAATATCATCGGTGAGAGAAGACCCCAACAACAGCTGATTGATGGCCGTAATATCAACGATCTTATGCGGAATTGCCAGCTCATCACATACTTTCTGCGCGTAATGAAGCTCTTTTGAGTGCCGCTGCCCATAGTTGAATGACAACGCATAGACCTGCTTCCCTTCTAGAATCGCCTTGTGCAACAAGGTGAAGGAGTCCATCCCTCCCGAATAAATCACAACGACTTTTTCAGACATAGTATTCCAATCAATAGTTTTTCAGAGTTTGTTAAACAAAATATTCCCAAAAGACAGGTCAGCTGCCCAGACGCGTATTGTACGACCGCAGCAAGTCGGGGGGAAGTTTCTTCCCTAATAATTCTTTATAGGCATGCATGAATTAAAAGTGACATAAACCTCAATTAATACAAAAAGCCAAACGATGCTTACACTAATCTGCTATACCTATTCTAAATAATTGTATACTTTTAAGGCATCATACAGAGTTTACCGAGGGGAACGCCATGCCAGCAGACGTCACTACATTATCAATGACCATCACGACTGTTTGCATTGTTGCGGCCTGTTTGTCATTGCTTGCCAGTTACCAGCTAATGAAGCCGTTACCAGCAAAATCAACGGCGCGCCCTTTGACGGGTTTACTATTATTGGCGAGCGCTGTTTCATGGTCATTGCTGGGTATTAATGCCGATAACAACATTCTCAACAGCTCCGACTCGCACGCATCGATTAAGGCTATCGAGTCTCTCCCCTCAACAGCCGCCGGCATTGCACCCACATTTGAAGAAATTCAAGAGTCTGACAGTGCGCTATCTGAAGCACGCGCAATAACAGCCGCTGAAGAAATTGCAGAAGAGCCAAAAAATCCAGGCTTTCAAAAACTAAGAAATCATGTCACTCAGTTGTTGTTCGGTGCAGAACAATTCAAATCAAGCGATAGCACAGTATTAATAGATTTGTCACAAGACCGTCATAGAAACATGATTAAGTATCTTGCAGATGAGCGACCTGGGTTACTAACTGTGATTTATCATAAGCAACAAGAGACAGGCTCAAAAATGATTGTTTATGTTCCCGAAATCGCCGGTAATCAACTGATCTACACTCCCTTAACGGGCCCAGCTTCAAACTCGCTTTCAAAAGCAGCGGTACAGAACAGCAATAACTAATTGCAGGGGCAATAGCAAAACCGTTACTATAACGATTAACCATTACAGTAATGGTGAGCAAGAGCCCTTCGGTTTCAAAATCAACAATCACTTGAGCGCAGTCCCCCATCCAAAATGAACTCTCCATCACAACCTGTTTTTATTGATTTTGAAGCATCCAGCCTGGATCTTATTTCAAGTTACCCCATAGAAGTAGGCATTTGTCTACCAGATAGCAGCACCCATAGCTGGCTGATTAAACCCCACGTGCTTTGGAATGACTGGTCAACGTCTGCAGAAGAGATTCATGGCATCTGTCGAGAGCAATTAATAGAAGAAGGAGTTGAAATTAGTAAAGTCGTAAGCGATATGAACTCACTACTCAGCGGCGATATTTTCTGTGATGCTTGGACATTTGATAGTTTCTGGATGCACCGTTTGTTTAAAGCAGCCAAAACCAAACCTGTTTTTCACCTAGATTCAATCTCAATGCTACTTAATAGCGAGCAGATCTGCCAATGGCAAAGTGTTCGTCAACTAGTAATTGTCGAAATGGGGATTGTCACCCATAGAGCAGCCAATGACGCAATGATTCTACAGGAAACCTGGAAGCGACTTCAGCACATCAAATAAAACACAAAAAAAGGGGGGGCATCTATGCCCCCCCTAAATGAGAGCTTGTAACGCTAAGTTCAACAAAGCATTTGCTACTCGAAAGGAGAAATGAAAAAACATCCTACTGGTTGCTTCAACATGGGGTTATTATCAATCAGACTCAGGGTAAAGTCTGTACGCGGAAGCCGGTAAGCAGATAAGTAATATCCACTAGGCCAATACCACACCTTACCGTACGACAAAGAATATACCACCGTTCAGCAGAACGGCCGTCGATAAAAACACGCACCCATAAAACAAGTCCAGTCCCCCGTTATCTAGGCAAGAAGGAGATATAACGATATACCCTTCCTATTAACCGAGTGTGCTATGAATAAACAACGGCGAAGAGAGGTTTTATGTTGGGTTGCTTATATCCCTAATAGCATCATCACCGGCATGGTGAGTCATCATATAATTGTTAATAACATCCAGTATTTTCTCATATGAATATGGCTTTACTACATAACCATTTGCACCAGAACTAATGGCTGTCTGAATACTTTCAATTGAGTCATCTGCTGTCACCAGTACCACAAAAGCCGTTTTATTAAGTCGTTTCATAGCTTGCAATACCGATAAACCATCCACATCTGGTAGGCCGATATCTAACATAACAATATCAAAACTAGACTCTACGCAAGCCTCCAGAGCAGTTTTTCCATCCTCCGCCTCACCAATATTGTCTATCCCTACTTTTTGCAGCGTATGTCGAAGAAGGTCTCTCATTTCCGATTCGTCTTCTACCATGAGCACACTCATTTGGCGCATGACATTTACCTCATTTATTTACAATTGTTTAGTACGGTGGCATAACTGTATCAATATGCTAACTATCAGCTCTGTTCTTGTTCAACTTTTGATTGAATATTTAGAGGCGGAGGTGCTTCACCTTCACCGACTTCTTCATCACCCCCTTCATTTTCGTCAGGGGTACTCAATGTCATAATGTTGCCAATACTAACCGCGGTTGAATATAGCGCAACAGACAATATTAATAATATCGGCTGAACAAAAATAACAAACTTTGGCACTTCGCTTTCATTTACAATCTTAATAATCAGGATCAACGAAGGCCCCAACACAAAAAATAGTGTTACGGCTATAAAAAACACAATACGTTCTTTATAGCGTCCAAGGTCTTGCTTGCCAATCAGTCCTAGTACAAATTTACCTACGCCCATCCCCGCCAGTATAGCAGCCGCAATAGAAAGGTCAGGCTGCTTCAGTATTTCTATTCCTTCTTCATTCCAGATACGCTGTAGCGCAATCACCAAAAAAGGGAATAAAATAAACAAAACGTCTGCATAGGTTCCATACATTGTGTTTACAAAATAGCTTTCTGCTTTTGTATCCTTTAAATCATACCTGCTCATTGCTGATCACTCTGTTTATTGAGTACGACTCTACTCTTTAGCATAGACTATGAATATGAGTTGTTAATAAAACCGTTAATTATCTTAGCTTTGCCTGCTCAAACCGGATTATAGTCTGTTTCGCTTCGTTGATAAGTGCATCAAAAAGCCGTTGGATATCATCCATCTCATCTTTTTTCAGAGCCGCCTCAAGATATTTGGCCTTTTCTGTAAATTCAGGGAACCCCAAAGAGCCCGCGGTGCCTTTTACTTGATGAGTCTGACTGCATAGCGCTTTCCAGTCCCTCTCCCTAAACGCATGTTTCATCACCTCAACCCTTTGTGGAATTCCCTTCACAAAATGTTCAATAATGGGCCGCAACTCGGGATCTAACCATGGGTTATCATCTGAAGCAGCCATATTCTGCTCCGTGGCAGCAGGTAGGTGCTCGCTTAATACTTGATATAATTGTGCAATTTTAACGGGCTTCTCTACCACTCCATTGCAGCCCGCGTTTGTCATCAATGATAAATTTTCTGGCTCATCGCTGGCTGTAAACGCCAGAATAGGGCGACTGAACCCAGTTTGCCTGAGCAGTGAGATCGCTTCTGGCCCGTTCATTTCAGGCATATGCTGATCCATCAACACTAGATCGATAGTCTCTCTCATAGCAGTACTCACCGCCTCTTTACCATTTTCCGCCATAATAGTAGTAACTCCAAATTTAGCCAGATAACGCGTCATTAGCAGCCGGTTATCCGGATTATCTTCTGCTAACAAAACACGACCAGACAGTGCTGGCATATCACTTGTTGCATTTTTATGGGGAATATTAAGCGTCTCTGCCTCTCTGTCGCTTTCAAGGTAGCGACTCAACATCTGATAAAATGGGCTTTTTTCGACAGGTTTAGCCATGACTTCATTACAGCCAGCCTCTTTATATTCAGCGATATCTTGTGCCATCACATTCGCGGTCAGCGCCACAATAGGGGTATTTACACCCGCCTCTCTAAGCGCCAAAGTTGCGTCTCTGCCATCCATCACAGGCATCTGAATGTCCATTAGAATAAGATCAAAGCTCTTTCCATTCCGTGTTCCTGCTTCTAACGCCTCTGCGCCATTAGTCACTAGTGTTAATGACACCCCCGTTCGACTGACCAACTGTTTGATCAAGCGGCGATTAACTTCATTATCCTCGGCGTACATAATTCGTCCCTGCAGGCGTGGTGCCGCCGTCACCTGAAGCTGGGTACGCTGATTACGCATTTCGCTACAATCACGAACAAAGCAGGCATGTTTCAAAGAACCGGTGGATATAATCACTTCAAATTCACTGCCTTCACCGTAAACACTCGAGGCACTGATGGAGCCTCCCAGCATTTCCGCCAATCTGCGGGAAATACTCAACCCTAGCCCTGTTCCTCCATACTGTCTGGCAATTGAAGGCGCAGCCTGAGCAAACGGATCAAATAACTTATCCAACTGCTCTTCTTTAACGCCAATACCTGTATCTAGCACTTTTATAAATAATTTTTCAGTTAATATTTCACAGCGAACGATTAGAGAGATACTCCCCTTATCGGTAAACTTGAGGGCATTAGAGCAGAGGTTGATCAGTATTTGCTTGAGTCGAGTCGGGTCTGTCTTAATAACTGAAGGCAATGGGAAGTCATACTGAAGATTAAACGCTATATTTTTTTCGGCTGCTTTGGAATCAAAATAGGTTTTAATCTCATTCAGCAACGTAAGTAAGTTAACCGACATCAGCTCGGTATCGAGCTTATCCGCATCAATTTTTGAGTGGTCGAGAATATCGTTAATAAGCTGTAACAAGTGCTTACCGCTACGTACCACTACTTCAGATGATTCATGCCGCTCCTCATCGGAGAGAGTATCGTCTAACAGCGATTCGCCATACCCAATAATAGCAGTAAGAGGGGTTCTTATTTCATGGCTCATGTTGGCCAAAAACTGGCTTTTTGCCGACGCTGACGCTTCAGCCACTTCAGTTTCGAGCCGCGCCTGCTCGCTTTCTCGTTCTACTCTTTCGCGCTCAATACGTTCAGTAATATCGACAAATGTGCCTTCCAAGTGAAGAGGGTTGTTTTCCTCATCATATATAATTCTAACGGTTGAGGTCGCCCAGCACTCATGTCCATTTCGGCCTACATAACGGGCCTCCTTTTCATAAACTTCATTACCTTCCTCTATCACCTTGATGACATTATTGAAATCTTCTTCCAAGGGATAACAAATACTAATGGCATCCCTAACCCCTTTAATCATTTTTTTAGGTGAGCTAAAACCCAACATATTGGCCATAGCGGGATTTACATCAATAAAGCGCCTATTCAACGAGATTTGAAAAATACCTTCAATAGCATTATCAAACAAAGAACGGTACCGCTTCATGTTCTCCAATGCTTGCTGATTAGCCTGCACCGCTTGTCGTTGAGCAACCTTGAGGCGGTCACCCAAGGCAAATGAAATTAATACTAGCTGGCATACAATTCCAATATGAGGAGAGTTCCCCGTCATAAAATTGAATGGCAAATAACCCGTAACTGTGAGTGCGTAGATAGCCACCCCGCCAAAATTCAATACCCAGGCAACAAAGTAGATGCGCGCAGCAGCATTACCACGTACCATGACCGCATAGGCGATCCATGCCATCAAAATAGCATATAGAAAAGTACAAAAGACGGCCCACTGAATCCCTGTCGTTTGGTCAGTATATGTCGTAACAATCATTGAAATGACCACGACAGAAATAAACACTTTGACAATAAAATCTAGCCCTGGTTCTTTCTCCTTAGTGTCAAGAAATGAGCGCGCCATAAGTAGGGCGAAGAACCATGACGCCCATATATAAAACGACAGGTATTGTTTGTGGAGTATAGTAGGAATTTCACCTAATAGAGACACCCCATGAACCCGTTCGGTCATCAAAAACACTAGATACGCCATCATATAAAGAATGTAATAGAGAAAACTCACCTCTCTAACCGAGATAAACATAAAGAGGTTATAAGCCGTCATAATCAAGATGGCACCGATAAAAGCACCATATAAAAGCTCTTCAACGGCAATGTGATGAGCGAAGCCCTCAGGCGTATAAATCGATAAAGGTAGGTGAATAGAGAAGTTATTCTTGATTTTAATATAGATCGTTGCTCTTTCGCCTTTGGTAAGTGAAAAGCGATAAAGCTGAGTGACGTGATTAACTTCACGCTCTTTCAATAGCGTTTCATAACCCATTGATTTATTAATCGTTCGGGAAGGGTTCTCACCGTCCCCCACTGCCATATATAATTCAGAATACTCTAACAAGGGTAGATCAAGGTGGTACCACCACTCTTTCGAATCTTGTTTACCGGTATATCGAATGGAGAGTTTTATCCAGAATGCAGAGTCGCTATAACCCAGATTCAAAGGGCCAGCATTAGAGACCTTAAATTTTTCCGCCCATTCAGGCTGGATCAGGTCACTTAGGGTTAACTTATTACTAGGGTCTTCCAAAACACGAACAACTGAGTTAATCACATAGGAATCATCGATATCATTCAATTCTAATACTTTCTGGGGAGCAAGACGCTCGTCTGCCGATGCTAACGATGGAGTTAATCCGCACAGTACAGTGACGAACCAAAGAAAAACCAATGGTAGCGGCCATTTCATTTTTTGAAAGTGGTGCACGCGTTTTTTATCCCTGACGACAAAAACCTAATATTAATTTAAAACCCATCTGTAACTCTAGACCCATAGCCCCCAATTTTCTTCTGTAATCCACTACTTTTATGCTGTTTTTTGTTATTTTTTATCACTAATACCGACTCTAAACCGGTATTGCGTCACTGATAGCCAATAGAGTAATTGAAATAGCACCCACTAATCGCCAAAATACCTTCTATATTACCGATCTTTACTGTGATTCATCGGTACACACTTTCACTATTAAAGGATGATCATGAAACGTCTAATATTGGCTTCAATCTCTGTACTCTCTTTGGGTTTAGTTGGCTGTGATGAGAATGAAGCACTTGGATCAAATGACGCTCCGATTTGTCTAAATACCGCCATACCGTTTGAGTTCCCAACCCCATCATTCGTGGTAGACGAGAACCTGGAAAGAAGCTCTAGCTGGGACTATTTACAGGGCATTCAACAAACGGATACGGTCATCGGCATTCCTGCAATCGTGACCGTAATGGAATCGAAAATACACCAATTTGCGATATATGAAGGACCCGCAACAGGTATTACATCTCTCAATAACCCTATCGACACCATGGATCAAGTGGAATCGGCTGAAGACACTGCAGGTAATATACAAAGCGGAAGAATTCAAATTCAAGGCGCTATCCGCGACGATGTCAGTTGGTCCTACAACAACAAAGCCGCTATTTTGCGTGATGAGAGCAATTCAGACGACACGACTAATTTCCTCCCGTATATTTTGGATTACAGCTATATCTCGTCAAGCAATCAGCTATCCAGAACCATGGCATACTACAAAGAAGTCACCAAAATAGTAGACGGAGAAGAGACAACCACCAATGAAATACTGGCTACTAGCCTAACAGGGCTCAACCCTGATACCTTTTTGACATCCGGTTATAACGCTCCGCTATCTGCGGTTATCAGCTGGGGTGACAGTACTGAATCCCTGAAAATCACTAAAGATTATCAGACACGGGTAGATCGAGCGGAATATGTATCAGCAACCGAGTTCACAGCAGGTAGTCATACTGATATAAAACGCCTAAAGATATCTATTAATTATGAAACAGCTGAAGCTGAAGTATTCGTATCCGATTTCGTTAATGCTGTTACATGCCATCCAGATACCGTTGATGAAATAGACCTTTTCGATCCAACGACTCAAGACCTCACAGATAATAACTGTGAAAGCCTTGAAGACCGGGTGACTCTTCGAGACCCTGGTTATGATATCACAGGTATTGACCCTGACGTGCCAGATTCAGGCACCCCTCCGACCCCTACTGAGACATATACCGCCACCTTTGTAGACGGTCGGTAAAACACCGTAGCCGTGATGCAAGGAGGTACGACTGGAATCAAGGGAATATTAAGCACCAACCCCTGATTCCGCTTCGAGGCTGTGAAAGTATTCTAGTATTACCTGTATTACAATAAAG
>OJFV01000044.1_pt1 | contig 110836 bp, 115 predicted proteins | sample 1594391 | NCBI WGS metagenome assembly OJFV01 (sample SAMN05416856, study PRJEB24817) | seawater metagenome | isolation source: Sea water | place: Canada:Atlantic | collected 2013-11 | reverse complement strand
TGCTCGACGAACAACCTCTGTCGTTTTGGCGCTGCCGTGTAGAATTTGCCCCATAATGCATCCTTCCATTCCAAGGAAAATAATGTACCACTAAAAACTGGGACCAAACACTTAGGCTTATTCCTGTGCCTGAAGAAAGTCACCGTCGATGATCAGGAGCTTGACGCCGTTCTTGGTCACTGACCTATGCGAACTTAAATCGTCAGATACGACATAAGTCATGCCTTTTGATAGGGTAAACTCTGTGCCGTCGCTCATCTCGCTGACAAACTCTCCTTCAAGGCACTGAACAATGTGGCCTTTCTCACACCAATGATCAGCGACATAGTCTTCTGAGTATTCAACAATCCTTACGCGTAGCCCTTGATATTGAACAGTTTGCCAATAAGCCATGCCGCTGTCGCCAGCATGTTCTGTTCTGGGAACGTCAGTCCAATTGATGGTTTGAAAAGGAATGTTCTGGGTAGTCATTTAACTGTTCCTGTATTTCTTTTAGGGGTTTTCGGTCCCAATGTTATGGCACCTTAGATTATATAGAGAAAACCGTTAATGGCTTGAGAAATGAAGGCTCATAATTTGTTCTGATAAGTTGGTTATTTTAGGGAGAGCTGAGCAGGGTGGGGCTGAGGTGCTGAATGGGAGCAATCATCTACTCTTTATACAAATTTACATAAATAAACATGTTTTAGTTGTTTGGGATTGCTTTTAGAGTTTAATAGGTGTATCCCTTTAGCACTAGCCAAAGGGATGCGTTTTATGTTTGATTTGAGAGCGCTTGTAATTAAAGAAATGAGTTTTTAAAAGCTCTCATCAGCATTTTTGTGAATTCAAAAATTTAATCATAATTTTAATTAAAGGAATATTTTATGACTTATGTAACCATGGGTGAACGCATTCAAACTGCTCGTAAAAGTAAGGGGCTGAGCCCATCACAACTCGCTCGTCGGATTAGTGTAAAAGTTGCGACATTGAATAATTGGGAATCAGATCGATCTGAGCCCCGCGCCAATAAACTGGTCTCTCTGGCCGGGGTGTTAAGCGTGAACATGATCTGGCTGCTCGAAGGTTCCGACGATGGCAGTAGTCTTCCGCCAAATGTAGATTTGATTGAAACTGCCGATCTTCAAAGCAAGATCGTTCGTTTGCAATCAATGCATGAACGCATGGTACAGTTGCTTTTTGAAATCTCCAGCGAAGTCAATAGGGTCCAGCGCGGGATCAAGGACGGCCAAGAAGCTGAAGAAGCATCCGCTTGATTTAAGCTAAGCTATAAAAGTCTGTCGACTTTATGTGTGTCAACGCTTGATGAGGTCTCGTACTGAATATTTGTTGATAAAGTTTCCCCGGCCGCTTTAGTGAAGTATCTCTTCCTCAAGCGGCCGGGGATTTTATTTTCTTCCTAGGAAGCCATTGTCACGCTGTAGAGGTGAGGCTCTTTTATTAAACCTTTTTCGGTGTGTGTAGGGTATCCGACCTTGCGTAGGAAATCGGTTTCGGACATATCTGTTTCTTTTAAAATCGCAGCCCACATATCACCTGCAGTTACGTCCATTGCGTGCTCATTATGTGAGTTTACAGTCACCTTCATTTCTAAAGTATAGGTGTGTCTGAACGTCGGTTTTAAAGTTTGAGACATGGGTTTCTCCTCGGCTGTAATGTTCCTGTTTGTTCATTTAGCTTAGGTAGTTATTCCATTTCCCAAGAGTGAAAAAAGCGTGAATTATTATTTCGTTTATTGTTGTTTGTTTTGATTTACGCGTTTTAAGTGTGATTGTTCCAGGCCAATCCTGCGACGGCCAAATCTTCGGCAGCTATACCGGTCAAGTCTGCAATTGTAATATCTTCTTCGGATAAGCGTCCCGGTTTTTCACCAGCGAGTATCGTACCTAGTGCGACACCCGAATTTTCCGGCACCAGCCCCGCCCGAACAGCGTGCCCATAATCGCCATGATGCACACACTGATCATGATCATCGACCATGATCACAGTTGCGCGTTGGAACAAGGCAGCATCAAGCTCCTGTTTACCAGGGCTGTCCGTACCCATTGCGACAATGTGGGTGCCGGGTTGGACATCATTGGCCTGAACAAGCGCGTTGTTTGAGGGCGTGGTTGTGATCACCAGATTACAGTTTTTCAGGAGTGTGGGGATGTCAGGTGAGATTGTGACATTGATACCATGCTGCTCCAGACGATCTGCATAGGCTTTGACCCGTGAAGACGACCGGGCATAAACGTTTACTGTGTTGATATCGAGTAATTCACAGCTCCATCTGGCCTGAAGTTCGGCCTGTTCTCCTGCGCCAATGATCCCCAGGCTTGAGATTTGTTTTGGAGCGCCGGCTTGTGCTGCTAATGCGCCTGCTGCAGCGGTGCGAATGTTTGTCAGCCAGCCCTTGTCATCCAGTACGCAGACAGGTGCACCCGTCTTGGCGCTAAATACCATCATGATACCGTTGTTAACTGGCAGACCCTGCTTTGGATTGTCATAAAAACCGCTTGCTACTTTGACCACATAGGTCTCGCCTCCAATTAAATAACCATATTTGATATGGCAATCGCCTTTGGGTGCATCGAAGAGCAGTTGTCCAGGAGGAGGGGAGACGATTTTACCTTTTGAATGGGCGATGAGAGCATCTTTGACGGCGTTCAAGATGTCTGATTTGCTCATACTGGCCTGGATGGCATCAAGGGTAATTATCGGAATAGTTGTCATCTGTTTGCCCTCAAAAATCCTCTAAAAGCGGCAAGTCCTGATTCGATATCCTTGCGACCGAAGCCAATTCGAAAACGATTCCATGAAATAGGGAGGAGTTCTGATTGATAAATTTGGGGTGGTAATAGTAAGACGCCGGATTTAGAAATGAGGTCTTCACAAAAATCATCAGTGCTTCCTGGGCCTATATAGGCGGGAAAACCAACGCAACCGCCATCGGGTTGTTGCCAATCAAACAGTTCTGGAAATTCAGCAAAGAAAGCAGTCAGTTTGGCTGCGTTGTCATTCACAAGGGTGCGGTTTTTTTTCAGGATGGTCTCTCGGGCCCGCAGTGCTATAACAGCGAGCCATTCGCTGGGGGCAGAATTGCAAATAGATAGGTAGTGTTTATAACGTTCCATCTTTTGCAACAGGTCTCTGTCCTGGCACATGATCCACCCGATCCGTAAACCAGGTAACCCATAAGCTTTCGACATGACGTTGAGAGAAATTCCTTTTTCATAGACATCAGCAGCTTGCGGCAAACGCAGGACCGGATCACGCTCTATCAATCGATAGACTTCGTCACTAAACAAATAGATGTCATGAGCACGACAGATGTCGATTAAAGCATCAAAACAACTTCGTTCCAAAATGGCCCCTGTGGGGTTGTTGGGAAAGTTTATCGAAATAAGCTTGGTATTTGGACGAATGGCTGCGCGGATCTGATCCAGATCCAGGGCCCAATTATTATCGGGGTCCAGGGGCACCCCTGTAACATCACAAATTTCTAGAGGCAGAGTTTCTGCCGCCTGATAATTCGGAACCACGACAATGGCGTGATCGTCCTTGCTCAGAAGAACCTTCATGGCGACATAGACGCCTTCTTCAGCCCCGGCAAAACAAAGGATGTCCTCAGGTTCTGCAGTATCATAGGTGTTCGCGATTTCCTGTCGAAGCAATGGCGCGCCATAGGTTTCCGTATAGCTCAACTGCAAGTCTTGAAAGTGCTGACGGTCTTCATCACTGGCGAGCGCCAGAACGTCACTGACAGACATGCTCTGGATGTCAGACGCCGTCATATGATAGCGGGCATCGAACTCCCATCTGGAAAAGAAAGTCTCTAAGGAAAAATCACGCATTTTGACCTCCTGATGCCTGCTGGTTTATCACCGACATAAATGTCTCGAGAGTGATGTTACGGCCACAGATTACCACCGCAATCTTGCGACCTTTGTAATCACTTGCCGTTTTCAGGGCTGCTGCCACGGCAACACCTGCGGCACCCTCAATTATAAAGCGCTCTTTGGCGGCAACTTCTTGCATCGCACTGGCAATCTCTGCTTCACTGACAAGGACATGACGGTCAATTATCTGTTGGCATAGCGGGAAGGTGACAGTGCCTTGTTCGACGCCACCAGCGGACCCATCCGACAGAGTATCGGTCTCAGGCGCGTCATAGATTTCGCCTTTTTCCAAACAGAGATGCATCGCTGCGGCATTTTCGGGCCAGCAACCGATGATATCAATGTTGGGAAGGTGTGCTTTTAAGTAACTCCCAACACCGGATATTAGTCCACCCCCTCCGACACATATGTAAACGGCTGCTAAATCCGGGCATTGTTCCAACAGCTCGAGACCAATAGTCCCCTGTCCAGCGATAACATCCAGATCAGCATAAGGAGAGACATAGGTCAGACCTTGTTGTTCTGCGGCTTTACGAGCGGCATTTTCGCCATCGACGCTGGTGCCGGGAACTAAAACTGTTTTTGCACCAAGTCGTTCGATGTTTTTTAGCTTAAGTGGGGAGACGTTTTCTGGCAGATAAATGGTTGCCTCGACCTCACCTACCAGGGCTGCTTGTGAAGTCGCCATGCCGTGGTTACCGGAAGATGCGGTGATGATACCTTTTTTCTGATCTTCTTCAGATAGGGTCAGGACCTTGTTCATGGCGCCGCGCATTTTGAACGAACCCGTGCGCTGTAAGTGCTCGCCTTTGAGCAAGAAAGTAGCACCTGTGCGTTCGCTAAATGTACCAGATTCATCCAAAGGGGTTTCGCGAACACCGCCATCAACGGATTTAATCCGGCTATTTGCAGCAGTGATTTCTTTAACCAGATTGTTTCTCACGTTATCCATAGTCAGCGTCTCACTTCTTTTAGATATTTATATACAGTGGCCCGTCCAAGTCCCAGACAACGCGCCACGTAATTGGCTGATCCTTGACCCTGAAAAGCCCCTTTGTCTTCCAAGGCAAGAACAAGGTCTCTTTTTTCCGTGCGGTTCAGGCTTTGCAGGCTCAAATTTTGGCCATGAAGCCATTCCTGGATCGACTGGTTGATACGGTCATACCAGTCATCCTGAAACAGGGCGTCGATTTGCGCGTTCTCTTCAGGTGCTCCCAGCATCAATCCTAAGACTTGATGCATCTTGTCCATCTCTGACATATCCAGATTGATGCAAATCATGGCTTCGGGTTTTTCATCTGGCCCCTTCATGACAATGCTGATGGATTTGAGGACCTTGCCATCCCAGTTCACTTTGCGATAGGGGCCGAGCAAGGTATCGCCATCGGCAAAATCAATTTCATCCATCAACGAGGGCGACCCGATATCCCGGTTGGAGTAGTTGTTCGCCAGATAGGCAATCTTCTGGACAGCGATATCATGTACCACCACCTCAGCATGGGGATGCATCAAAGCTGCAATCCCATCTGCCATGCGTTTGTAATTTTCAATATACTTCATGCGAAGACTTATAATCTATTTGTGGACTATATGTCTAGAAATAGATTAATTGAATTCGATGGATAGTGATTTGTGTAATTAAAGAGGGAGTAAACGTTTTAATTTAGTAAATATTAATTGGCCGCTTTGATTGGTCATACAAATATAATTTTTTGTTAAAAGCAAAGACGATAAATGCTGGTGTTGTTAATGTTGAGTATTGAAGAGATGCGAATGTTTTAGTGAAATTTTTATTCTAAACAAAGATGTCAAGAATGGCACCACGTCCTTCGGAACGGTGGGGTAGTAGTTTAGGTTCAGCCGTAACCTTTGTAGTGTGGCTTAACTCACCTTTGTTATCGATAATTGTATCTTCTGGATGTCTAACATCTTCTTTGTTGAGGTGAAGTGAAGAATAACTGTAGGGCCCCAATTGATGGCTTATCGTCGAGATAATCATAAAACACCTTTATCAAACATATTTTATATATTTATTTCAAATGCCATTTAATTAAATCAGCAAGCACTTTGTTCTGTTATTTGAAATGGGGCTACAGATTAAATTTTCAAAGTAACGAACACTCACAATTACGTATAAGAGCTGTGTATAGCTAATAATATTGCTAGTAGATAAATTTTGGTGTGGCTTTCTCGTGATAAAATTTGTGTGTTTATCACTGTAGCAGAAAGTTGAAATTTTATGGAATTGGGTATTCGCAGCCCATTCAGCATTTGGAAGACGATCACTGGTAATTAGATCGCGTTAAATTGGATGCTTGAGGGGATGGGGAGCTAAATCATATTCTCTTTACGTACAGCGTGATAAAATCACCAGTTTCATTAACTGCAATATTATACCTAAGATCATTGATAACGATTGTTGCACTTTTATATTTTACGCCTTCGAGGGTAAATTCTTTTCCAGAAATATCCTGATAATTCGTCTCCGCAATTTGAGAGTAGGTTTGCCTGATGATTTTAGCTTTCTCACTGTCGCTTATATCAGGGTCAACGACGCCTATAATGTCGTTTAAATAGACAAGCAATTCTTTCTTGTCATTTTCGTCATTGAAAACAAGTGTTATATTCTCTACCAAATCAGAACCTTCAGCAGCTACCGCCCCAATTCCAACTTGAGTGGTTGTGGAATAAACACACGTTACTTTTTCTTCTTCTTCACAGCCTCTCATAGAAAATTGAACATCATGCCCGTTTTCTTGGGCGACCTCTACGAACAACAGTTCAAAATCATTAATATTTATACCCCCGTTCAATCCTTTATTTGTGGCAGTTTCTGTATAGATAATTACCAAAACGAGCGCCAAGGCCAAGCTAACTAGATATTTCATATAAGAATTCCCGTAAAGAGTGTGGAAAATTTTGACCTTCTTGATGGAAATAGTCAAGCGAGTGATCAGGGGCTGAGAGTTGGGTTCAAATTCACAAGGCAACTAACCGAGTAGGAATGGTACACTGATGCAAATACTTTTCGTGTGTTTATGCATCTGATTTTGATGAGAGTGTTGTGTATTGGGAGTGATTTACTTAGTTAATCATGCGATGCATGAAAAATTCGCCATATGAGCAAGTAATCTGATTTTATTAAGGCGGATGTTTTCTTAAGAAGAAAAGAATGGTGCCTCCGCCAGGACTTGAACCCGGAACCCCCTGATTACAAATCAGGTGCTCTACCAGTTGAGCTACAGAGGCACATTGGTCGATCACGTTTTGTTAGTGTTTGACCTCTCTGGGAAGTCAGCGTGTCGACGAGGCGGAATTTAGGTGATTCGTTTGAATTACTCAAGAGGAAAATGACAAAAAAATAATTTTTTTTCATTTTCCTCTAAGGTATTGATACTAAAGGTTAAAAATTTGAACTTAATCTTTGATTACTTATTGCCACTGTTATTAAATATTTTTGATGATGGAGAATTAATGTCACCAGCAATTAGCATGAGGTTTGTTAACCATAATCTGGAATCAGTGACTTGTTAATATTATTACTAATTAACTGATTTGTAAGAGAAAATGAATTTTCAAGTGTTATGGTTAATTTTGTGTAAAGTTTTTCATCACAGGAATGCCCTAGCATTGCCTCTCTCATGCTACACCCTTTTATTGTTAAAGCCCTTAGTATGAACCTCATCACAGGATGGAAAAATCGAGGGTGCTTGAAAATGGAAATGAAAACTGAGTTTTTTGATCACAAAACCGTTTTATCACTAGAGGGTATAGATCTTACGACTGCTGCTCGTCAGGTGTCACCTGTTCAACCTGAGCGTGGTCGCCTGTCTTATGGAGATCTGATGGATATTGATCTATGCTCTGCACCTCTATTGGATACTTCGGGGCTAAGCGATGTGCTTAGCGGTGATCTTTCTGGTCTGGTTTCTTGATTCTTTGCATTCCTGTTGATCCAAAGGGGCAATAGCTCGCGCTCTGAGGCTCCCTGCGGTTGGTAGTTTGTCCGATAGTTCTGTCGGCCGTAACGTTTCTTAAAAGCCTTCTTAAGCTCCCTTGCTTGATAAGGCTTTTAAGCGTTTTAAGTGAAAATTCCCGGGACGAGGCAAGTTTATTTCAGGACGGGACAGGGAATAAGAAAAAGGCAGCTGAAAATCAGCCGCCTTTTAATTTGTTCGGACCGCCTCAGTCCGCACAAAAGATCTCCTGCCTATTAACTCTGGAGATCAGTAGATCTTTTCAGTGTGTTTTATAGGCCGAGTACTTTCGCGCCAGATACGTATTCCATACCGTGTGCTTCTGCAACTGGCTCACACGTTACTTTACCAAAGGCAACGTTCAGACCTTCCATGAGGTGTGGGTCGTCCGCTAATGCTTTTTTGTAGCCTTTATTTGCCAGTGCAAGTGCAAATGGCAATGTGGCATTGTTCAGTGCGATTGTTGAAGTACGCGCAACGGCACCAGGCATGTTTGCAACACAGTAGTGGATGATACCATCTACTTCGTATGTTGGGTCCTGATGGGTTGTTGCATGTGATGTTTCAAAGCAACCGCCCTGATCAATCGCGATATCAACAAGCACGGAACCTGGACGCATTTTGCCAAGTAGTTCACGACTGACAAGTTTAGGAGCTGAAGCGCCAGGAACCAATACAGCACCGATAACCAAGTCTGCATCAGATACGTATTTTTCAATCGCATCAACGGTGGAATAAACTACTTTCAGTTTGTTGCCATATAGACTGTTGAGTTCATCAATGCGGGGCAGGGAGCGATCAAGGATCGTCACTTCTGCTTCGAGGCCCATCGCCATACGTGCAGCGTGAGTACCGGAAACACCGCCACCAATGATCACGACTTTGCCTGGTGCAACACCTGGGACGCCGCCGAGAAGGACGCCTGAACCGTTAGCTGCTTTGTGCAGGCAGTTGGCGCCGACGTGAACGGACATACGACCAGCAACTTCGGACATTGGGCGCAAGAGAGGCAGCGTGCCTTTTTTGTCGGTTACTGTTTCGTAAGCAACAGCAACGCAGCCGGATTCTACCAGGCCATTCGTCTGAGGCGCATCCGGTGCCAAATGCAGGTATGTGAACAGCAATTGGCCTTCACGGAGCTGCTTGTACTCAACTTCTTGCGGTTCTTTTACTTTTACGACCATTTCCGCCTGAGCGAAAACTTCTGCAGCTGTTCCAACGATGGAGGCCCCAGCTGCTTCGTAATCAGTATCTGTAAAGCCAATGCCACCACCGGCACTGGTTTCAACAATAACCTGATGACCGTTGTGAACGAGCTCACGCACTGAGCTTGGGACCAAACCAACACGATACTCGTGGTTTTTGATCTCCTTGGGAACACCAATCAACATGTCTTCTCTTTCCTTATCTGTCGCACAAGCGCTATTCCTCTGTTTTATATTGAGGTTATTTCTAGCAGCTGGTTCTTAGTAGGTGCAGACCAATCATTTTGATGGGTCCACACCGGTTATCTGCACTGTATTTTTACAGGCAGTTAGTCCAAATCGTTCAGTACGTTCTGGATTGTTTCAAAAATCTGGTCGATTTGACCTTTTTCAATAATCAACGGCGGGGACAGGGCAATGATGTCACCAGTTGTCCGGATAAGAACACCTTTTTCAAAACACTTGCGGAAGGCTTCGTAAGCGCGTTGTCCTGCGGCGCCGGGGCGTGATTCTAATTCAATCGCACCGATGAGGCCAAGGCTTCGAATATCAATAACGTGTCGAGTACCTTTAAGGTTATGCGCTGCGTTAGCCCAATAATCTTCTAATCCCTGAGCACGTTCAAAGAGGCCTTCTTCTTTATAAGTTTCAAGCGTTGCCAAGCCTGCTGCTGCGGCAACAGGGTGTCCGGAATAAGTGTAGCCGTGGAAGAGTTCAATAGAGCTGTTTGGGTCTCTGTCTGCGGCCTGTTCAAAGGCATCATAAATACCTGCACGACAAATAACCCCACCCATGGGGATTGTTCCGTTAGTGAGGCCTTTTGCGCAGGTGATCAAATCGGGTTTAACGCCGAATTTATCAACAGCAAAAGGAGTGCCGAGGCGACCAAATCCTGTAATGACTTCATCAAAAATCAAAAGAATGCCGTGCTTGTCACAAATAGTACGAAGTTTTTCTAGGTATCCTTTTGGCGGCATTAGCACGCCTGTGGAGCCAGCCATTGGCTCGACTATGACTGCGGCAATTGTTGAGCCATCATGAAGAGCGCAAATGCGTTCTAAATCATCAGCAAGATGTGCGCCCCATTCAGGTTGTCCAACAGTATAAGCTTGTTTTTCCAAATCATGGGTGTGTCGCATATGATCCACACCAGCAAGCAAAGTGCCAAAAACGTTACGGTTTTTAACAATACCGCCAACAGAAATGCCACCAAAACCAGTTCCGTGATAACCACGTTCACGCCCGATCAATCGCGTACGTTGCCCTTCACCACGAGCTCTGTGGTAGGCAAGGGCAATTTTCAAAGCAGAATCTACGGCTTCTGAACCTGAGTTGGTAAAGAACATGTGGTCGTAACCATCAAGCATCGAAGTTACGCGTGAAGCGAGTTCGAATGCGAGAGGGTGGCCAAGTTGAAACGTCGGGGCAAAATCAAGTTTTGCGACTGTTTCCTGTACGGCCCGTGTAATTCGTTCACATGAGTGTCCTGCGTTACAACACCAGAGTCCCGCAGTTCCGTCCAGAACTTCGTTACCTTCTATTGTGGTGTAGTGCATACCCTTAGCGCTGGTTAATAAGAGAGGTTCTTTCTTGAATTTTCGATTCCAAGTATAGGGCATCCAGAAAGCATCCAGATTATTTGGCGATCGGTCGAAATCTTTATTTAAAGGTAGGTCACTCATTTTGCCTGCCTCCCATGTTCAGTGTTTCACGTTGATGCTTCTGCACCGCTTTGGAAATACCATACATGATTAAAAAAATAGACAACACCCCCTTTTTTATACCCATAGAGGGGTTTTTTTGTTAATAGTGTTAACAATAATAAGCAAGAAAGTGAAAATGATGGAAGATGACGATTTTGACTTAGGTCTGCGCCTTCGCGCGTTACGGCAAATGAACGGTTTGTCCCAACGGGAACTTGCAAAAAGGGCTGGAGTCTCAAATGCGGTTATCTCTCTTATTGAGCAAAATAAGAGTAGCCCGTCGGTTGGGGTCTTAAAGAAGGTGCTTGCGGGCATTCCGATATCTGTTTCTGCATTTTTCTCTGAAGACCTCACGCCAAGACAGAAGGTGTTTTACCGCGAGGAAGATCTTACCGAGATCGGAAGTGGGAATATTTCTTACAGGCAAGTGGGGCGGGATCTAAGTGATAGGGCTCTTCAAATCTTACACGAAAGACTGCAACCCGGAGCAGATACCGGGGAAACGCTTCTTCGGCATGAATCAGAAGAATCGGGCATTGTTGTTAGTGGTGAGATTGAATTGACAGTAGGGGATCAGCGTAAGATTTTGAAAGCCGGAGATGCGTTCTATTTTGACAGTCGAATTCCTCACCGTTGGCGCAATCCGGGTGAGGTTGAAGTCGTCATTATCTCAGCTTGTACACCGCCAACATTCTAGAGGTGCGAAATCTAGATATCTGAAAGCATGAAGTCTATTTGGGCGAGGACATTTACTTCCAGTCTTGCTGCTTGCTCCTCTGTAAATACACCCGTCTTCAGGGAAGCGAAAGCAATATTAACCAGAATAATGCCTAATCGATTTGCAATGAACTCTTGTGTTTTAACCCTGTTGAATAAGCCTTCTTCGCGTCCGCGTTCTAAAACCGCAGTTAGTTTTTCATAATAAGGGTACAGAATAGCTTCGCTGGCGTTGAGGGCATCTATACCTTGAGGGGCTGCGAAATCAGCCAGAAGAACCAATACGTGTGCTCTATTGGTTGTATAGCGTTTCACCATCAAACGCGTGTGTTCTCTTAGGGCTTCTCGGGGTGGAAGGTTTTCGATTTGGTCAAAATCGGCAACGATCCCTTCAAAGATGCGTTTTCCAATTTCAAGCAGAACGGCGCCGCGGCCAGCAAAGTGTGCGTAGAGAGAAGGCAACTGAATACCGATTTCTTTGGTAATGTCCTTCAGTTTAAGTCCTTCGACGCCGTGTTGGGCGATGAGTTGCTCTGCGACGTCGATAATTAGGTCTCGGGTACTCAGAGAACTGGAAAGGTATTTGTTACGCTTTGGTGGCGGCATGATTGGAACTTCTGCTCGGGTTTGTAGCTGGGTCACTGAACGCGGGTTATTTTTGTTTTTTTGTTGTTACAGCGCTTTTGCGCTTTTTATTATCTGTAACCCTAATTGAATTAGGAAGATGTTGCAAATCTCTGAAATAGATTTGTTACATGCAATGTTTGCGTTCTGATACGGGAAAAGAAGGGGGCGAGTAAACCCTCTATATAAAAGAGGCGGCGACCTTTGTATTGATCACCACCTCTAGGTATTTGATTTGTTTAGGCGTTATTTTCTATTATTTCCCGCGGGAAGCTTCGTAAAGTGCAACCGCAGCAGCACTGGATACATTCAAAACGCCAAACGACTCCTGTGTAGGGAGGTTTACCAGCATGTCGCAGTGTTCGCGGGTGAGGCGGCGCATGCCTGTACCTTCTGCTCCCATGATCAGGGCAATCTTGCCATTTTCAGGTAGCGCTTCTGATATTGGCTTTTCGCCTTCACCAGCTAGCCCATAACACCAAAAACCAGCTTCTTTTACTTGCTCAAGTGCGCGTACCAGATTGGTTACCCCAATATAGGGTATCTTTTCTAAGGCTCCTGATGCTGCCTTGGCGAGAGAGCCCGTTGGTTGCGCGGAATTCCGATCTGTCGTGATGACAGCTTTTGCACCAAAAGCTGCAGCAGAACGAAGGATAGCACCAACATTTTGTGGATCAGTCACTTGATCAAGTATAAGAATTACATCTCTTCCTTGTTGTTGGAATTCCCAATCCTCTTTATCTTTCTTTCCTGCAGCACGATCAGCAAGGCCAACTTCTGTAAGAATGTCTTCTATATAAACTTCTTCAAGGCCTGAAGCTAAGCAGGCGATACCCTGATGAACCGCACCGGGAGGGAGAAGTTCATTTAGGTCATTATTTGCAATAAGGTCTGGAACGATTTTGCGCTCGGTTTCGTATGTAATTTCAGCCAGTTCCGATTCTAGCTTGGCTTGGGTATCTGGTGTTAATGCGAATCGTTTTATCGTACGGTTTGGATTCCCAAGTGCAGCAAGGACGGCATGGATACCATAGAGCCATAAATTTCCAGCTCCTATGCCATCTCTTCTACTAGCGCGCTGCGAAGCGCCCTTTTTTCGCAGTTTTTTGGGCTTTGCCATGACAGTATTTTGCTCCTGGGTTTCTGTTTCAGGGTCTATATGACAGTTAGTCGCGAAGAAAAAAACACTAATGATGATATTTTTATAGATCTTACCGTTGACATCCGTCTGGAAATGAACATATTTCGCATCATCAACGCACACCGAAACGCTCGGTTGCTGAAGCCTCTACCCTGGGGCAGCGTGGATAAAATGGAGGGATGCCCGAGTGGCTAAAGGGGGCGGACTGTAAATCCGCTGACGTACGTCTACGTTGGTTCGAATCCAACTCCCTCCACCATCCGCTTTCAGCAGGTAAGCAAATTAAGTGCCGCGATGTATGCGGGTGTAGCTTAGTGGTAAAGCCCTAGCCTTCCAAGCTAGTTATGAGGGTTCGATTCCCTCCACCCGCTCCAAATTTTTATTCCCCGAAGCTCGCATGCTTTAAAGTGCGGGCTTTTAATGTATTTGAGCTAAGGACGCGTGGTCGTCCATCGGAACTGGAATTAGGCAAGATGGCTAAGGAAAAGTTTGAGCGGACGAAACCGCATTGTAACGTAGGAACTATTGGTCACGTTGACCACGGTAAGACAACCCTTACTGCCGCGATTACAAAAGTATTGGCAGAAGCAAGTGGCGGTACAGCTACTGATTTTGCTGACATTGATAAGGCCCCAGAAGAGCGTGCACGTGGTATCACGATTTCTACTGCTCACGTTGAGTATGAAACAGAAGCGCGTCACTATGCGCACGTTGATTGCCCAGGCCACGCTGATTATGTGAAAAACATGATCACTGGTGCTGCTCAGATGGATGGCGCTATCTTGGTTGTTAACGCAGCTGATGGTCCAATGCCACAGACACGTGAGCACATCTTGCTTGCCCGTCAGGTTGGTGTTCCAGCGCTTGTTGTTTTCTTGAACAAAGTTGATCAGGTTGACGATGAAGAGCTTCTCGAGCTCGTTGAAATGGAAATCCGTGAGCTTCTATCTTCTTACGACTTCCCAGGCGACGATATTCCAATCGTAGCAGGTTCTGCACTTGCAGCACTTGAAGGTCGCGACGACAACATCGGTAAAGAAAAAATTCTTGAGCTGATGAAAGCTGTCGATGATGCGATCCCACAGCCAGAGCGTCCAATTGATCAGCCGTTCTTGATGCCTATCGAAGACGTGTTCTCAATTTCCGGTCGTGGTACAGTTGTAACGGGTCGTGTTGAAACAGGTATCGTTAAGGTTGGTGAAGAGATCGAGATCGTTGGTATCCGTGACACTCAGAAAACCACTTGTACTGGTGTTGAGATGTTCCGTAAGCTTCTTGATCAAGGTCAGGCTGGCGATAACATCGGTGCTCTTATCCGTGGTGTTGGTCGTGATGATGTCGAGCGTGGTCAGGTTCTTGCTAAACCAGGAACTATTAATCCGCACACAACCTTCAAAGCTGAAGCCTACATTCTTACGAAAGAAGAGGGTGGTCGTCACACACCATTCTTTACAAACTATCGTCCACAGTTCTATTTCCGTACAACAGACGTTACCGGTATCGTTACTCTGCCAGAAGGCACAGAAATGGTTATGCCTGGTGATAACATTGCTATGGACGTTGAGCTTATCGCACCAATCGCGATGACTGATGGTCTACGTTTTGCGATCCGTGAAGGCGGCCGTACCGTTGGTGCTGGTGTCGTTTCAAGTATCTCAAAATAAATGAAATAAAACGTTGATAGGGACGGGGCGTCCTGTTAGAACGCCCCGTCTGCTAGTTGGTGATAACCGAGTCACATAACTACAACGACAAAATGTAGGAGAGTAGCTCAATTGGTAGAGCACCGGTCTCCAAAACCGGGGGTTGTGGGTTCGAGTCCCTCCTCTCCTGCCACTTAAAGCCCGGCGTAAGCTGGGTTTTGGTTTAGTTGGCAATTGTTTTTATATCTTGATTTAAAACGATGTATAACTAACTATTAATTGTATAGATCTGCTCTGTATTTTGGGCACTAAGTCAAAGGCGTTTAGGAATGGCAAAGACCAACCCCGGTCAGCTCATGAAAGAATTTCGTCAAGAACTGAATAAGGTTACTTGGCCAACGCGTAAGGAAACTCTGGTTACCACTGGTATGGTATTCGTCATGGTTACACTTACGGCGACTTTTTTCTTCCTCGTCGATCTGGTGCTTAATCAGGGCGTGAAACTTATTCTAGGTCTGGGAGGGTAAAATCATGGCTGCTCGTTGGTATGTAATCCATGTCTATTCCGGATTTGAAAAGAAAGTTGCTGAATCCATTCAGGAACAGGCCGCTAAAAAAGGCATGTCCGACCGCTTTGAGGAAGTTTTAGTTCCTACAGAAGAAGTCGTTGAGATGCGTCGTGGTCAACGTATTAATGCTGAGCGTAAGTTCTTCCCAGGTTATGTTATGGTCAAAATGGACCTGACTGATGAGAGTTGGCACTTGGTTAAAGATACACCAAAAGTTACAGGTTTTCTTGGTGGAAAAGGGCGTCCACTTCCGATATCCGAACGGGAAGCGCAGGCAATGCTGCAGCAGGTCCAAGAAGGTGTCGATCGCCCACGTCCATCTGTTATATTCGAGGTTGGTGAAACTGTTCGCGTTACCGACGGTCCTTTTGCTTCTTTCAACGGTGTTGTTGAAGATGTTGATGAAGAAAAAGCCCGCCTCAAGGTTGCTGTGTCTATCTTTGGTCGTGCCACTCCGGTTGAGTTGGAGTACGAACAGGTCGAAAAACAGTAATTTGTTTCTCTGTATTTAGTTGGCGACCGCAACGGCGGTCGTTTTTTTAGTGCGGTGGGTCTGCCATGACCATACCGCGCACCCATAAGTTAAGAGGGTAAATCAATGGCAAAGAAAATCGCAGGCTATATCAAGCTTGAGATCCCTGCCGGTGCTGCTAATCCATCACCGCCAGTAGGTCCAGCGCTTGGTCAACGTGGCCTTAATATCATGGAATTCTGTAAAGCTTTTAATGCTGCTACAGGTGATGTGGAGAAAAACACTCCTACTCCTGTTATCATTACTGCTTACAGTGACCGTTCTTTCTCTTTCGTAACCAAAACACCTCCTGCAAGTTACTTCCTTAAAAAAGCTGCTGGCTTGGCTAAAGGTGCTTCAGAGACAGGTAAAGCTTTTGTTGGTTCTGTAACCATGGATCAAGTCCGTGAAATTGCACAAACCAAAATGGTTGACCTAAACGCTAACGATTTGGACGCTGCTAGCCTGATTATTAAAGGTACAGCGCGCTCCATGGGCTTGGAAGTGAAGGGATAAGATCATGGCGAAAAAAGGTAAGCGTATCACTGGCGCCTATGAGGGTCTGGAGAGCGGTAAATCATACAACCTTGTTGAGGCTGTAAAAATTATCAAAGCTGCTACCAAAACGAAATTCGACGAGACGCTCGAAATCGCAATGAACTTGGGCATTGACCCTCGTCATGCTGATCAGAACGTTCGTGGCGTTGTTGCTCTACCTCACGGTACTGGTAAAGAAGTTCGTGTTGCTGTTTTTGCTCGTGATGCCAAAGCTGAAGAAGCTAAGGCAGCTGGTGCTGAAATCGTTGGCGCTGAAGATCTTATGGAAAAGATCCAGGGCGGCGAGATGAACTTTGATCGTGTGATCGCAACGCCAGACATGATGGCTATTGTTGGTCGTTTGGGTAAAGTATTGGGTCCACGTGGACTAATGCCAAATCCAAAGCTTGGTACTGTTACTCCTGATGTGAAGGGCGCTGTTGAGGCTGCTAAATCTGGTCAGGTTGAGTATCGTGCCGAAAAAGCCGGTATCATTCATGGTGGAATTGGTAAGCTTAGTTTTGGTGAAGATCAGTTGATTGAAAATGCCCGTGCATTTATTTCAGAAATCTTTAAAGCCAAACCTAGTGGTTCAAAAGGTACATACGTAAAACGCATTTCGATCTCATCTACGATGGGACCTGGCGTTAAACTGGAAATTTCTTCTGTATCAGGCGAGTAATCGCTGTACGTGGTGAAATTTTTGGTGTATTAGGGCATCACTCAGCGGGAGAATTCGTTCTTCCGCTGTTCCTGCAGCGAAGTTTTCGGATTTCGTTGCAACCTGTCCAAGACTGTGGGTGTTTCGCGTAAGTGAGACTTAAGTCCTTTAGGGGCCTACATAGACGGGAAGCGAGTTGTAGACGCATCGGGTCCTCCGGTGTGTAAGGCTTGAACTTCCAGGACAGGCGAACCGAATCTCTCTGGTGATGGGAGATTCTCGTGCAAATCGATCCAATTCCACTTGGGATGGATCAAAAACGAGCGGAGCTACCGTGGATCGTACACAGAAAGAACAGCTCGTCGCTTTCCTTAAGGAAGTCTTCGACGACTCCGGTTTGGTTGTTGTTACTCAACAATCCGGCCTGACAGTTTCAGAAGTTTCCGAATTGCGCTCAGGCGCACGGGAAGTTGGCGCAAGCTACAAAGTTGCGAAAAACCGGCTGGCGAAAATTGCTCTTGACGGCACGAAATTTGAGGCACTGAAGCCACTGTTCACTGGCCCAACAGCTGTTACGACATCTGTTGATCCAATTGCAGCGGCTAAAGTCTGCGTCGAGTTCGCCAAGAAGAACGAGAAGCTGACTATTGTCGGTGGTGCAATGGGTGACACTATCCTTAATGCTGATGGCGTTAAGGCTCTTGCTTCCCTTCCATCGCTCGACGAACTACGCGGCAAACTGGTTGGCCTATTGCAGGCGCCTGCTACGAAAATTGCAGGTGTTACGCAAGCTCCGGCTGGTCAATTGGCCCGCGTATTTGGTGCCTACGGGTCTCAAGGCGAAGCTGCTTAACGGTTTTGTTAAATTTTCTCTGTTCAAGCCTTTACGAGGATACTAATTACTATGGCTGATCTTGATAAATTGGTTGAAGAACTGTCTAAACTGACAGTTATGGAAGCCGCTGATCTTTCCAAGAAACTAGAAGAGCACTGGGGCGTTTCCGCTGCTGCTCCTGTAGCTGTTGCTGCTGCTGCTGGTGATACCGGTGCTGCTGCTGAAGCTCAGACTGAATTTGATGTTGTTCTTGCCGCTATTGGCGAAAAGAAAATCAACGTCATTAAAGAAGTTCGCGCTATTACAGGCCTCGGTCTGAAAGAAGCGAAAGACTTGGTTGAAAGTGCACCTAAAGCTGTTAAAGAAGGTGTTACTAAAGACGAAGCTGACGAGATCAAAGGTAAACTGGAAGCAGCTGGCGCTACTGTTGAAGTCAAGTAATCTTGATTTTGCGTCACTACCAGTTTTAGAAAACCCGGCCGGTACACAGCTCACGCTGTGTGTCGCGCCGGTTTTCTGCGCCTTTAAGGGGTAAGGTGTAAATTGACCCTCAAACTGTTAAATGTCTTGTAGTATATAGGCGTTTTTCCAGTGATTTTTTGAGATAATATTTGATGATAGGGAGCCTCCCTTTCGTCAAAACCCAATGGGACGAGGACGTTACTGACATGGCGAGATCGTTTACGGGTCGCAAGCGCATTCGCAAGGACTTCGGGCGTATCACGGAAGTGAGCACTATGCCTAATTTAATCGAAGTCCAGAAAGCTTCTTACGATCAGTTCCTACAGGTAGGCGTTCCTGCTTCTGAGCGCAAAACTACCGGACTTCAGGAAGTATTTGAGTCGATTTTTTCGATCAAGGATTTTGCTGAAAAGTCTGAATTGCAGTTTCTGCGCTACGAGCTGGAAGAACCTAAATTTGACGTAGAAGAGTGCCAACAACGTGGCATCACCTACGCAGCTCCACTCAAAGTTACTTTGAGACTTGTGGTTTGGGACGTAGACGAGGATACTGGCGCAAGGTCAATCCGTGACATCAAAGAGCAAGATGTCTACATGGGTGATCTGCCTATGATGACCCGTTACGGAACATTTGTTGTAAACGGCACCGAGCGTGTGATCGTTTCACAGATGCACCGTAGCCCTGGTGTGTTCTTTGACCATGATCGTGGTAAAACCCACTCATCTGGTAAGTTCTTATTTGCTGCTCGCGTCATTCCTTATCGTGGCTCTTGGCTCGATTTAGAATTTGATGCTAAAGATCTCGCCTATGTGCGTATCGATCGCCGCCGTAAACTTCCTGCGACAACCTTGTTGCTCGCTTTGGATAATGAAAAAACGGCTAAGCGACGCGCTGAATTGAGCGAAGCAAATGAAGTTCTTGATCCTTCAGAAGCTCAGGGTATGTCCCCTGAGGACCTGCTGAACTTCTTCTATGATACAGTTACCTACCAAAAAACAGGTAACGGATGGATGAGACCATTTGATGCTGATGCCATGAAAGGCGTCAAGCTAACGAATGATCTCGTGGATGCAAATACGGGTGACGTTGCTGTTGAAGCCGGTACCAAGTTGACACCGCGTTCTATTCGTAAGCTTGTTGATGGTGGTCTAACGGACATCTTTGTACCAAGCGATGATTTGTTCGGCACATTTATTGCCAATGACCATATCAATGCGTCGACAGGTGAAGTTATCTGTGAAGCTGGTGAAGAAATCACCGAAGAGCTTCTCGAGGCGCTTTCCGGTACAGGCCTGACTGAAATTGATACTCTCGGTATCGATAACATCAAGGTAGGCCCTTATATCCGTAATACACTTGCTGCCGATAAGAATGCGACACGCGAAGATGCGTTGTTAGATATTTATCGCGTGATGCGTCCTGGTGAGCCACCGACCATCGAAGCTGCGGAAAAAATGTTCAACGGTCTCTTCTTTGATTCCGAGCGTTATGACTTGTCCTCAGTTGGTCGTGTCAAAATGAACGCCCGTCTTGAATTTGAGACAGACGATCAGGTCCGTATCCTTCGCCGCGAAGATATTCTGCAAATCGTCAAGATCCTATGTGAACTGAAAGATGGTAAAGGCGATATCGATGATATCGATCACCTTGGTAACCGTCGTGTCCGCTCTGTTGGTGAGTTGATGGAAAATCAGTTCCGTGTTGGTCTCTTGCGTATGGAACGTGCGATCAAAGAGCGTATGAGCTCTGTTGAGATCGATACGGTCATGCCACATGATTTGATCAATGCGAAACCAGTTGCTGCTGCTGTACGTGAATTCTTCGGATCTTCACAACTTTCACAGTTTATGGATCAAACCAACCCGCTCTCTGAAATTACGCATAAGCGTCGTGTTTCAGCGTTGGGCCCTGGCGGTCTTACTCGTGAGCGTGCTGGTTTTGAAGTACGTGACGTTCACCCAACTCACTATGGTCGTATTTGCCCGATTGAGACACCAGAGGGACCAAATATTGGTTTGATTAACTCTCTGGCGACTTTTGCGCGTGTTAATCCTTATGGCTTCATTGAAAGCCCATATCGTAAAATTGTAGATGGCGTTGTTACTGACGATGTTATTTATTTGAGCGCGATTGAAGAGGGTCGTTACACGATTGCTGAGGCAAACGCCGCATTAAATAAAGACAACACTTTCGTTGAAGAGCTGATTTCCTGCCGCAAGAATGGCGATTATTTCGTTACGCGTAGCTCTGAAATCAATTTGATCGATGTTTCTCCAAAACAGCTGGTATCAGTTGCTGCTGCTTTGATCCCATTCCTTGAAAACGATGATGCTAACCGTGCTCTTATGGGCTCGAACATGCAGCGTCAGGCGGTTCCGTTGTTGAAGGCGGAAGCTCCTTTTGTTGGCACAGGTATGGAGCCTCGTGTTGCTCAGGATTCTGGTGTTTCAATCTCTGCCCGTCGTGGTGGGGTTGTCGATCAGGTCGATGCTACACGTATCGTGGTACGTGTCCGTGATGACATGTCTACGGGTGAGGGTGCTGTCGATATTTATAACCTCTCCAAATTCCAGCGTTCTAACCAAGGTACGTGTATCAACCAACGCCCACTTGTTAAAGTTGGTGACCGTGTTGGTCGTGGCGATATCATGGCTGATGGACCTTCGACGGATCTTGGTGAGTTGGCTCTTGGTCGTAACGTTCTCGTGGCGTTTATGCCATGGAATGGTTACAACTATGAGGATTCAATCCTGATTTCTGAGCGTATTGTTCGCGATGACGTGTTTACTTCGATCCATATCGAAGCTTATGACGTTATGGCGCGTGATACTAAACTTGGTCAGGAAGAAATCACCCGTGATATTCCAAACGTTGGTGAAGATGCTCTTCGTAACCTCGATGAGGCCGGTATGGTTTACATCGGTGCGGAAGTTCTTCCCGGTGACATTCTCGTTGGTAAGGTAACACCTAAGGGTGAATCTCCAATGACACCGGAAGAAAAGCTTCTTCGTGCGATCTTTGGTGAAAAAGCTTCTGATGTTCGCGATACTTCCCTGCGGGTTCCTCCTGGGGGCGTTGGTACTGTTGTTGATGTTCGGGTTTTCTCACGCCGTGGCGTTGAGAAAGATGAGCGTGAACTCGCGATTGAACGTCTTGAAATTGAACACTTGGCAAAAGACCGCGATGATGAACGTGGTATTCTTGAGCGCAGCTTCTACGACCGTCTGAAAGAATTTACTTCAGGCAACGTTGTTGTAAGTGGGCCTAAGGGTATGGCAACAGGTGTAAAGGTTGATGAAGCTCTTCTTGCTGACTTTACCCCAGGCCAGTGGCGTCAAATCGCAGTTGAAGACGATGGTGCTCAAACCGAAATCGAAGCTCTTACTAAGCAGTTCGAAGAGTCAATCAACGAACTGACAAAACGCTTTGATGATAAGGTACAAAAACTTCAGCGCGGTGATGAACTGCTTCCAGGTGTTATGAAGATGGTTAAAGTCTTCGTAGCTGTTAAGCGTAAGCTGCAGCCTGGTGATAAAATGGCGGGTCGTCACGGAAACAAAGGTGTTATCTCTCGCATCATGCCTGTGGAAGACATGCCTTACACTGAAGATGGTACACCTGTTGATATCGTATTGAACCCTCTTGGTGTTCCGTCGCGTATGAACGTTGGTCAGATCCTTGAAACTCATCTGGGTTGGGCGTGTCGTGGTCTTGGTCACCAAATTGGCGATATGGCTGTTGATGCCCGTCGCACTGGTGAGTATGGCGAGCTGAAATCTAAGTTGCTCGATGTTTATGGTGAAAAAGACTATAACGACGGCATCGTAGATATGAATACGGATGAGCTGGACGAACTCAGTTACAATTTACGTAACGGTGTTCCGATTGCGACACCTGTGTTTGATGGTGCCAAGGAAAAAGACGTTGTTGATATGCTTGTTAAGGCAGGCCTGGACAGTTCTGGCCAGGTTCGCCTTATTGATGGCCGTACAGGTGAGCAATTCGACCGTGATGTAACTGTTGGTTACATCTACATGTTGAAACTACATCACCTTGTCGATGATAAGATCCATGCTCGTTCTATCGGACCTTACTCTCTTGTTACGCAGCAGCCATTGGGTGGTAAAGCCCAGTTTGGTGGACAGCGTTTCGGTGAGATGGAGGTCTGGGCACTTGAAGCTTATGGTGCCGCGTATACCTTGCAGGAAATGTTGACTGTTAAATCTGATGATGTGTCTGGGCGTACCAAAGTTTATGAAGCGATCGTCAAGGGTGACGAAAACTTTGAAGCAGGTATTCCTGAGTCCTTTAACGTTTTGGTCAAGGAACTTCGTTCTCTTGGTCTTAATGTGGAATTGACACAAAGTGATGCTTGATATCCGGGGCCGAAAGGCCCCGGTTTCAAACGTTAAGGGTTTAGAGAATAAAATTTTGTCGGGAGACACCGATGTCCAATGAGTTGATGAACCTTTTCGGCCAAACTAGCGGGCCTGCGACATTTGATCAGATCAGGATCGCAATCGCGAGTCCTGAGCGGATCAGATCATGGTCATTTGGCGAAATCAAAAAGCCAGAAACCATCAACTACCGTACTTTCAAACCAGAGCGCGACGGTCTTTTCTGTGCGCGTATTTTCGGTCCTATTAAGGATTACGAATGTCTGTGCGGTAAATACAAGCGTATGAAATATCGCGGCATCATCTGTGAAAAATGTGGTGTCGAGGTTACTCTTTCCAAGGTACGTCGCGAACGTATGGGCCACATCGAGTTGGCTAGCCCGGTCGCACATATCTGGTTCCTAAAATCCCTTCCTAGCCGTATTGGCCTTTTGGTTGATATGCCGCTTAAGGAATTGGAACGCATTCTCTATTTTGAGAACTTTGTTGTTGTGGAACCTGGGCTTACTCCTATGAAGCAGCATCAGCTGTTATCAGAAGAAGAGTTCATGGATGCACAAGATGAATACGGGGACGATGCATTCACGGCCAAAATTGGTGCTGAAGCAATTAAGGATATCCTGGCGGGTCTTGATCTTGAAGAAGAAAAAGATACCATTCGTCAGGAGCTTCGGGATACAAACTCTGAAGCCAAACGTAAGAAGTATGTTAAGCGCCTTAAAATCGTTGAAGCGTTTTTGGAATCAGGCTCCCGTCCTGAGTGGATGATCCTGGATGTTGTCCCGGTAATCCCACCTGAACTTCGTCCTTTGGTTCCATTGGATGGCGGCCGTTTCGCGACTTCAGATCTGAATGATCTGTATCGTCGTGTTATCAACCGTAATAACCGACTAAAGCGTCTGATTGAGCTACGTGCACCTGACATTATCGTACGTAACGAAAAGCGTATGCTTCAAGAATCTGTCGATGCGCTGTTTGATAATGGTCGTCGTGGCCGTGTGATCACTGGTGCTAACAAGCGTCCGCTTAAATCTCTTTCAGATATGCTGAAAGGTAAGCAGGGTCGTTTCCGTCAGAATCTTCTCGGTAAACGTGTCGATTACTCTGGTCGTTCGGTTATCGTTGTTGGTCCGGAATTGAAGTTGCATCAATGTGGTCTTCCTAAAAAGATGGCACTTGAACTTTTCAAACCGTTTATCTATTCGAAACTAGAACTTTATGGAATGGCGACTACTATTAAAGCTGCGAAGCGTATGGTAGAAAAAACCCGTCCAGAAGTTTGGGATATTCTCGAAGAAGTTATTCGTGAGCACCCGGTTATGCTTAACCGTGCACCGACACTTCACCGTCTTGGTATCCAAGCGTTCGAGCCTACGTTGATCGAAGGTAAAGCGATCCAGCTTCACCCGCTTGTTTGTACTGCTTTTAACGCTGACTTTGATGGCGATCAGATGGCGGTACACGTACCGCTTTCTCTTGAAGCGCAGTTGGAAGCACGTGTGTTGATGATGTCAACAAACAACATTCTATCACCTGCGAATGGTAAGCCTATTATCGTTCCATCACAGGATATTGTTCTTGGTATCTATTACCTTTCCATGATGATGGATGGTGAGCCGGGTGAAGGTATGGCGTTTGGTGATATGGCAGAAATTGACCATGCACTGCATAACAAAGTGATTTCTTTGCATACCAAAATTACTGCTCGCTATCATACTGTTGATGCCGAAGGTAAGCCGATCACAACGTTGGAAGAGACAACACCTGGACGTATGAAGCTTGCCGAGTTGTTTCCTCGTCATCCAAAGCTTCCGTTCTCAATGCTTAATCGCTTACTTCCAAAGCGTGAAGTTTCTGAAATCATTGACATGATTTACCGTCACTGTGGTCAGAAAGAGACTGTGCTCTTCTGTGACAAGATCATGAAGCTTGGTTTCTCTCATGCGTGTATGGCTGGCATTTCGTTCGGTAAAGACGATATGTGTATTCCAGAAACAAAAGTAGCGCTTATTGAAGAAGCTCAGGTTCAGGTTAAAGAATTTGAACAGCAATATCTCGACGGTCTGATTACACGTGGTGAAAAATACAACAAAGTGGTTGATATTTGGGCACAGTGTTCTGACCGTGTTGCTGATGAGATGATGAACGTTATCGGTGCTGCTAAAGGTCGTGATGTGAACTCTGTTTACATGATGGCTCACTCTGGTGCGCGTGGTTCTGCCGCTCAGATTAAACAGTTGGCTGGTATGCGTGGTTTGATGGCAAAGCCGGATGGCTCGATCATTGAAACACCGATTATCTCGAACTTTAAAGAAGGCCTAACCGTGCTTGAGTACTTCAACTCAACTCACGGAGCACGTAAAGGTCTTGCTGATACTGCGCTTAAAACGGCTAACTCTGGTTATCTGACACGTCGTCTTGTCGATGTTGCTCAAGATGCAATCATCAACGAAGAAGATTGTGGTACTGACATTGGTATGCAGATTTCTGCTGTTATTGATGGTGGTGAAGTTATCGCTTCGTTGAGTGAGCGTCTACTGGGCCGTACAACAATTGACGACATGGTCAGCCCGCTAACAAAAGAAGTAATTGTTTCCGCTGGAGACATCATTTCTGAAGAACACTTGGATGAAATTGACCGTTCTGGTTTAGATACGATCCATGTTCGTTCTCCGCTTCTTTGTAAGTCAAAGAACGGTGTTTGTGCTCAATGTTACGGCCGTGATCTGTCTCGTGGTACGAAGGTATATACTGGTGAAGCTGTGGGTGTTATTGCCGCGCAGTCTATCGGTGAACCTGGTACACAGCTAACAATGCGTACCTTCCACATTGGTGGTGCTGCGCAGGGTGGTTCTGAACAATCATCTATCGAAGCATCTCTTGCTGGTACAGTTCATATTAAGAACCGCAGTGTTGTGATGAATTCTGATGGTCTTCCTATTGTTATGGGACGTAGTCAGGAACTTATCATTCGTGATGAGAATAATCGTGAGCGTGCGCGTCACCGTCTTCAATATGGTGCGAAACTGTTAGTTGACGAAGGTGGCGTTTGTGAAAAAGGTCAAAAGCTAGCTGAATGGGATCCGTATACGATTCCAATTATTTCTGAAAAAGAAGGTATGGCTAACTTTGTTGATCTTGTTGACGGCGTTTCAATGCGCGAAGTCACAGATGAGACAACGGGTATTTCAAACCGTGAAGTTGTTGAGTGGAAACAGGCTTCCAAAGGGTCTGATCTGAAACCTCGTATTACTTTGCGTAATGCAGATGGCGAAGTGATCCTGCTCGATAATGATATGGAAGCACGTTACTTCTTGTCTGTTGGTTCTATTCTTTCTGTGGAACCTGGTACACCTGTTAGTGCAGGTGATGTCTTGGCACGTATTCCGCGTGAAGGCTCTAAAACACGTGATATTACTGGTGGTCTTCCTCGTGTTGCTGAACTTTTCGAAGCACGTAAACCAAAAGATTATGCGGTTATGTCAGATATTGCTGGTCGTGTGGAGTACGGTAAAGATTATAAGGCTAAACGCCGTATTATCGTGCGTCCGGATGACGAGACAATTGAGCCACGTGAATATATGCTGCCAAAAGGCAAACATCTTGCTGTTCAAGAAGGAGACACTGTAGAAGTTGGTGATCTCTTGATGGATGGTAGTCTGGTTCTACATGATATTCTGGATGTATTAGGTGTTGAAGCGCTTGCTGATTACCTGATCAATGAGGTTCAGAGTGTTTACCGTCTGCAAGGTGTGAAGATCAACGATAAGCATATCGAAGTGATCATCCGCCAAATGCTGCAGAAAATTGAAATAAGTGATGGTGGTGACACAACCTTCTTGGTTGGTGAAACTGCTGATCGTGAAGAATTTGCTGAAGAGAACGAAAAAGCAATTAAAGAAGGTGGCCGTGTTGCCACTGGCCGTCCGGTCCTGCAAGGGATTACGAAGGCCAGTTTGCAGACAAGATCCTTCATCTCTGCTGCTTCGTTCCAGGAAACAACTCGCGTTCTGACAGAAGCTGCGACCCATGGTAAAATGGATACACTCGTAGGTTTGAAAGAAAACGTTATTGTTGGCCGATTGATACCTGCAGGTACAGGTTCTGTAATGAAGCGAGTTAAAAAACTTGCTGAAGAACAGGATCAAATTATTGCAGCGTCTCGAAATGCCGCAGCGAATGAGGCCATTGATTCTGGCCTCCCTGGTGAGCAGACCCCTGCGGAGTAATTTTACTTCTTAGAGGATAGAAATTAAACCCAGTCCTGGAATGCAGTTTACTGTGTTTCTGGGACTGGTTTTTATGGTAACCGTCAAAAATTGAATGCAAGGCTTGACGGTTGGAGGTCGCGAACATAGTATGCGCCCACTTTCGGGATTCTAGCTCCTGCCGTCAGGTATGAGTTAAGGACTCGAAGCCTTAGTTTTCTAGCTGTTACACAGGATGAGATGTCCGCGGGACGAATTTATCCAAACGCGTGACAATTAGTACTGTAATACTGGCTTTAAGGATTGCCTGATGCCTACAATTAACCAATTGATCCGTAAACCGCGTAAAGCGCCGTTTCAACGGACCAAAGTACCGGCTCTAGAAGCATGCCCGCAAAAGCGTGGCGTGTGTACTCGTGTTTATACCACGACGCCGAAAAAACCTAACTCCGCTCTTCGTAAAGTCGCACGTGTGCGTCTTACTAACGGGTTCGAAGTTACTAGCTATATCCCAGGCGAAGGTCATAACCTTCAAGAACACTCTGTCGTGATGATTCGCGGCGGTCGTGTGAAGGATTTGCCTGGTGTTCGTTATCACGTTATTCGTGGTACTCTGGATACACAGGGTGTCAAAGATCGTCGTCAACGCCGTTCAAAATACGGCGCGAAGCGTCCGAAGTAAGACAAAGGATCTACCATGTCTCGTCGCCATAGAGCTGAGAAGCGCGACATCCTACCAGACCCAAAGTTTGGTGATGTTACGCTAAGTAAATTTATGAACTGCCTAATGCTTGACGGTAAAAAAGCAGTCGCTGAAAATATCGTTTACGGTGCGTTAGATCGTGTCGCTGAGCGTAATAAAACAGAAGATACAATTACTGTTTTTCATGAAGCGCTAGGTAATGTTCGTCCGGATTTGGAAGTTCGCTCCCGCCGTGTTGGTGGTGCTACTTACCAGGTTCCTGTTGAAGTTCGCTCTACACGTGCGCAAGCACTTGCTATTCGTTGGTTAATCGGTGCTGCGCGCAAGCGTTCCGAAAATACAATGGTTGACCGCCTAGCTAATGAGCTGATGGATGCTGCTAACAACCGCGGTGCTGCTGTTAAGAAGCGTGAAGATACGCATAAAATGGCAGAGGCTAACAAAGCCTTCTCTCACTACCGTTGGTAATTTAAAGAGGTCAACGTTATGTCTCGGACGACCCCGCTTGAGCGGTATCGTAACATCGGTATCATGGCACACATTGATGCTGGTAAAACTACGACTACAGAACGTATTTTGTATTATACGGGTGTTTCTCACAAAATTGGTGAGGTTCACGATGGTAATGCGACTATGGACTGGATGGAACAAGAGCAAGAGCGCGGAATTACGATTACTTCCGCTGCGACAACTTGTTTCTGGAATGATCACCGTATCAACATCATTGATACACCAGGTCACGTTGACTTCACGATTGAAGTTGAACGGTCCCTGCGTGTTCTCGATGGTGCGGTAGCTGTATTTGACTCGGTTGCAGGTGTTGAGCCTCAATCAGAGACTGTTTGGCGCCAGGCTGATAAATACGCTGTTCCGCGTATGTGTTTCGTCAATAAGATGGACCGTACTGGTGCAGATTTTTATCGCTGTGTCGATATGATGAAAACACGTCTTGCTGCAATTCCTATGGTTCTCCAGTTGCCGATTGGCGCTGAAGCAGAATACAAAGGCGTTATTGATTTGCTCAAAATGAAAGCGATCGTCTGGAATGACGAAAGCATGGGAGCAAATTACGACGAGGAAGAAATTCCTGCTGATCTTTTGGACAAAGCTCTTGAATATCGTGAGCAGATGATCGAACTTGCTGTTGAGCAAGACGAAGATGCTATGGAAGCATACCTTGAAGGCAATGAGCCTGATGTGGAAACGCTGAAACGTTGTATCCGTACGGGCGCAATGAACTTGTCTTTCGTTCCTGTTCTTAATGGCACAGCATTTAAAAATAAAGGCGTTCAGACTTTACTTGACGCTGTTATTGATTTTATGCCGTCTCCGCTTGATGTTGAAGATGTTCAGGGTGTCCATCCTGATACAGATGCTGAAGATTCACGTCCTACTAAAGATGACGTACCTGCTGCAGCACTTGCATTCAAAATCATGACGGATCCGTTCGTTGGTTCTTTGACTTTCGTACGTGTTTATTCTGGTGTTCTTCAGACTGGTACTCAAATCACGAACTCTGTTAAGGGTAAACGCGAACGTATCGGTCGTATGTTGCAGATGCATGCAAACAGTCGTGAAGATGTTAAAGAAGCGCGTGCTGGTGACATTGTTGCTATTGCAGGTCTTAAAGATACAACTACTGGCGACACTCTCTGTGATAACCTCAAGCCTATTATTCTTGAGCGGATGGAATTCCCAGAGCCTGTGATCGAAGTTGCTGTTGAACCTAAGACAAAAGCTGACCAAGAAAAAATGGGTCTAGCTCTTAATCGTTTGGCTCAGGAAGATCCGTCTTTCCGTGTATCTTCGGATAACGAAAGCGGTCAGACAGTCATTAAGGGTATGGGCGAGCTTCATCTTGATATTCTTGTCGATCGTATGCGTCGAGAATTTAATGTTGATGCTAACGTCGGTGCGCCACAGGTTGCTTATCGTGAAACGATTACACGTGAGTGTGAAATCGATTATACGCATAAGAAACAGTCTGGTGGTTCTGGTCAGTTTGCGCGTATTAAGATTGCATTTGAGCCTTTGGCGCCTGGTTCAGGCTTCGAATTTGAAAGCAAAATTGTTGGTGGTTCTGTTCCGCGTGAGTACATTCCTGGTGTTGAAAAGGGCCTTAAACAGTCCAACGATGCTGGTGTGATTGCCGGGTTCCCGATGATCGATTACAAGGCTACCCTGCTTGATGGTGCTAGTCATGATGTCGATTCTTCCGTGCTTGCTTTTGAAATTGCTGCGAAAGCTGCTTTCCGTGAAGGTATCCCGAAGGGCGGTTCCGTTCTTCTTGAGCCCGTCATGAAGGTAGAAGTTGTGACGCCTGACGAATACATGGGTGATATCATTGGTGATCTGAACAGCCGTCGCGGTCAAGTTCAGGGCATGGATGCACGCGGTAATGCTCAGGTGATTGACGCAATTGTACCTCTGGCAAATATGTTTGGTTACGTAAATACTCTGCGCTCAATGAGCCAGGGTCGTGCACAATATTCAATGGTCTTCGATCACTATGAACAGGTACCGAAAGCGGTAGCTGACGAAGTAGTGGCTAAACTGGCTTAACGGCCTCTTAAAAGACCAAAATAGGAGTTATAGCCGATGGCTAAGGAAAAGTTTGAGCGGACGAAACCGCATTGTAACGTAGGAACTATTGGTCACGTTGACCACGGTAAGACAACCCTTACTGCCGCGATTACAAAAGTATTGGCAGAAGCAAGTGGCGGTACAGCTACTGATTTTGCTGACATTGATAAGGCCCCAGAAGAGCGTGCACGTGGTATCACGATTTCTACTGCTCACGTTGAGTATGAAACAGAAGCGCGTCACTATGCGCACGTTGATTGCCCAGGCCACGCTGATTATGTGAAAAACATGATCACTGGTGCTGCTCAGATGGATGGCGCTATCTTGGTTGTTAACGCAGCTGATGGTCCAATGCCACAGACACGTGAGCACATCTTGCTTGCCCGTCAGGTTGGTGTTCCAGCGCTTGTTGTTTTCTTGAACAAAGTTGATCAGGTTGACGATGAAGAGCTTCTCGAGCTCGTTGAAATGGAAATCCGTGAGCTTCTATCTTCTTACGACTTCCCAGGCGACGATATTCCAATCGTAGCAGGTTCTGCACTTGCAGCACTTGAAGGTCGCGACGACAACATCGGTAAAGAAAAAATTCTTGAGCTGATGAAAGCTGTCGATGATGCGATCCCACAGCCAGAGCGTCCAATTGATCAGCCGTTCTTGATGCCTATCGAAGACGTGTTCTCAATTTCCGGTCGTGGTACAGTTGTAACGGGTCGTGTTGAAACAGGTATCGTTAAGGTTGGTGAAGAGATCGAGATCGTTGGTATCCGTGACACTCAGAAAACCACTTGTACTGGTGTTGAGATGTTCCGTAAGCTTCTTGATCAAGGTCAGGCTGGCGATAACATCGGTGCTCTTATCCGTGGTGTTGGTCGTGATGATGTCGAGCGTGGTCAGGTTCTTGCTAAACCAGGAACTATTAATCCGCACACAACCTTCAAAGCTGAAGCCTACATTCTTACGAAAGAAGAGGGTGGTCGTCACACACCATTCTTTACAAACTATCGTCCACAGTTCTATTTCCGTACAACAGACGTTACCGGTATCGTTACTCTGCCAGAAGGCACAGAAATGGTTATGCCTGGTGATAACATTGCTATGGACGTTGAGCTTATCGCACCAATCGCGATGACTGATGGTCTACGTTTTGCGATCCGTGAAGGCGGCCGTACCGTTGGTGCTGGTGTCGTTTCAAGTATCTCAAAATAAAATAAATAAAATAAACATTGATAGCGGCGGCGCGTTTTGGTAAAGAACGCACCGTCGCTATTTTTTTATGTGACAATTATCTGTATTAACTCTGAAAGGGGTTAACTGCGTTCCTCTACCGAATAAGGTAAGAACGGGTTAATCAAGGGTGGCTGACAATGTCCAGCCAGAATATTAGAATTCGCCTAAAGGCGTATGATCACAGGGTCCTCGACCAATCGACCTCTGAGATCGTTGGCACGGCAAAGCGCACTGGTGCGCAAGTTCGTGGTCCAATACCTCTTCCGACTCGCATTGAGAAATTTACTGTATTGCGTGGCCCTCACGTCGATAAAAAAAGCCGTGAACAGTTCGAAATTCGGACTCACAAACGTCTTATTGATATCGTCGAGCCGACACCGCAAACCGTTGACGCGCTGATGAAGCTCGATCTAGCGGCTGGCGTTGATGTCGAGATCAAACTGAAAGGCTAAGCGATGCGTACTGGTCTTATTGCGCAAAAACTTGGCATGTCTCGTGTCTTCACAGATGCTGGTATTGATGTTCCGGTAACTGTTTTGAAGCTAGACAGCTGTCAGGTTGTTGCTGTTCGTACACAAGATACGGATGGTTACAATGCGATTCAGCTTGGCTCAGGTGTAGCCAAGGTGAAAAATGTGAGTAAAGCTGAGCGTGGCCATTATGCCAAAGCTAAAGTTGCTCCAAAAAAACACACTGCAGAATTCCGCGTTTCCGCTGATGCTCTTCTAGAGCTCGGTGTTGAACTCGATGCAGACCACTTTGTTGCTGGTCAGTATGTCGACGTTACCGGAACTTCTATCGGTAAAGGTTTTGCTGGTGCGATGAAGCGGCATAATTTTAGCGGTCTTCGTGCTACTCACGGTGTATCTGTTTCTCACCGTAGTCACGGTTCTACTGGTAACAGTCAAGATCCGGGCAAGGTGTTTAAAGGTAAGAAAATGGCTGGTCACATGGGTGACCGTCGTGTAACTACACAAAACTTGGAAGTTGTTGCCACAGATGGTGACAAAGGCCTGATCCTAGTAAAGGGTGCTATCCCTGGATCTAAGGGTGGTTGGGTGTACATTGCCGATGCTGTAAAGCGTGCCCTTCCCGAAGGTGTTCCGTTCCCAGCTGGCCTTAAAGCCACGGGCTCTGATGCGCCTGCAGCTGAAGAGAAGGATCAATAACCATGAAAATCGCGGTTACATCCCTCGAGAACAAAAAAGCTGGTGAAGTTGAACTGAACGAAACTATTTTCGGTCTTCCTGTACGTGCAGATCTACTTGCTCGTATGGTCAACTATCAGCTTGCTAAGCGTCGTGCTGGCACTCACAAGGTTAAAGAACGCGGCGAAGTTCGCGGCTCAACCCGTAAGATCAAGAATCAGAAAGGTGGCGGCGCTCGTCACGGTTCTATTCGTGCTAACCTCTTCCGTGGTGGTGGTGTTACTCATGGACCTCGCGTTCAGGATCACTCACACGATCTTCCGAAGAAAGTACGTCTTCTTGCTCTTAAAACAGCTCTTTCTGCAAAAGTTGCAGAAGGTAAGTTGATTGTTTTGGATAACACTGAAGTCAAAGAACCAAAGACTTCTATTCTTGTTAAGAAATTGGCAGCTTTGGGTTGGACTTCAGCCCTAGTTATCGATGGAACAACAGTGAATGAAGGTTTTGCTCGTGCTTCACGCAATATCCCATGCATTGACATTCTGCCACAGCAGGGTGCTAACGTATTTGATATTTTGCGTCGCGACACTCTGGTTCTGACCAAAGATGCTGTTGAAGCGCTGGAGGCGCGTCTAAAATGAGCAGAGCACGCGCACGTAACACCAAGCCGGTGACCGTTTCTAAAGAACGGATGTATGAAATCATCCGTCGTCCGGTCATCACCGAGAAGGCTACTCTGGGTTCTGAGAACAACCAGGTTTCCTTCCAAGTTCCGCTTGATGCAACTAAGCCTGAAATCAGTTTGGCTATTGAAGGTTTGTTTGGCGTTAAGGTTGAAGCAATTAACACGCTTCGCGTTAAAGGCAAAAGCAAACGTTTTAAAGGTCGCCCTGGTCGTCGTTCCGACGTCAAGAAGGCTATTGTTTCCCTGTCCGATGGGGACAGCATCGACGTGACGACGGGAATTTAATCCGATGGCGTTGAAAACATTTAATCCAGTCACACCAAGTCAAAGAAACCTGGTGCTGATCGACCGCTCTGATTTGTATAAAGGCAAGCCTGTTAAGAAATTGACAGAAGGTCTTACGAAGTCTGGTGGACGTAATAACAATGGTCGGATCACCATGCGCCGTCGTGGCGGTGGTCATAAGCGTTCATACCGTATCATCGACTTCAAACGTACAAAGTTTGATGTTGCTGCTACAGTTCAGCGTATTGAATACGATCCGAACCGTACGGCGTTTATCGCCTTAATCGAATATGCAGATGGTGAGCAAGCTTATATCTTGGCTCCTCAGCGCCTGCAGGTTGGTGATAGTGTCATTTCTGGCGCTAAAACTGATGTTAAGCCTGGTAATGCCATGCCGCTTAGCGCGATTCCAGTGGGTACTATTGTCCACAATGTCGAGCTAAAGGCTGGTAAGGGTGGGCAGATTGCTCGTTCAGCTGGTACTTATGTACAATTGGTTGGTCGCGATGCAGGATATGCCCAAATTCGCTTGAACTCTGGCGAGTTACGTATGGTACGCGCCGAATGCATGGCTACGGTTGGATCCGTGTCTAACCCGGACAATTCGAATCAGAAACTTGGTAAAGCTGGGCGTAATCGCTGGCTTGGCAAGCGTCCTTCGGTCCGTGGTGTAGCTATGAACCCGGTGGACCACCCGCACGGTGGTGGTGAAGGTCGTACTTCGGGTGGTCGCCACCCGGTCACTCCTTGGGGGAAACCTACCAAGGGTGCTCGTACTCGCTCTAACAAGAAGACCGATGGACTAATTATCCGTCGCCGTCATCAGAAACGCTAAGTGAGGGGATGGCCATATGGCTCGTTCCGTTTGGAAAGGCCCGTTTGTTGACGCCTATCTTTTAAAGAAGGCTGAAACCGTGCGTAGCTCGGGTCGAAACGAAATTATTAAGACATGGTCCCGTCGTTCCACCATCATGCCACAGTTTGTTGGTTTGACTTTTGGTGTGTACAACGGCCGTAAGCACATCCCAGTTCTAGTAACTGAGAATATGGTTGGCCATAAGTTCGGTGAATTCTCGCCTACACGTACCTTTTGGGGTCACGCTGTAGATAAGAAGGCGAAGAGGAAATAATATGGGTAAGTCAAAACGTGAGAGTACGTTAGCTGACAATGAAGCTCGTGCTATTGCTGTCAATCTTCGCACTTCACCGCGTAAGTTAAACTTGGTTGCGGCTAGCATTCGTGGGAAATCTGCAGAATCTGCTTTGGCAGAACTGACTTTCTCCAAGCGTCGTATTGCGATTGAAGTGAAAAAAGCACTTCAATCAGCAATCGCTAATGCTGAAAACAATCATCAGCTTGACGTCGATCGTCTCTTTGTATCTGAGGCTTTCGTTGGTAAGAGCTTTGTCATGAAGCGTTTCCGTGCTCGTGCTCGTGGCCGTGTTGGTCGTTTGCTAAAGCCTTGGAGCCAATTGACAGTGGTTGTTCGTGAACGCGAGGAGACAGCGTAATGGGTCAAAAGATTAATCCTATCGGCCTTCGTGTCGGTATCATTCGGACCTGGGATTCTCGTTGGTTTGCGGATTCTGATTATGCTGAATTGCTTCATGAAGATCTGAGTATCCGTGAGTTCTTGCGTAAGCGCTTGAAACAAGCTGGTGTGTCTCGGATTATTATTGAGCGTCCAGCTAAAAAAGCCCGTGTTACTATTTACACTGCCCGTCCGGGTGTTGTGATTGGTAAGAAGGGTTCGGATATCGAAAAACTACGTCGTGAGCTTCAGAAATTGACTTCTAGCGAAGTCCATCTGAACATCGTAGAAATTCGGAAGCCAGAAATAGATGCGAAATTGGTTGCAGACAACATCTGTAGTCAGTTAGAACGTCGTGTGGCTTTTCGTCGTGCTATGAAACGTTCTGTTCAATCCGCTATGCGTCTCGGCGCACAGGGCATTCGTATTAACTGTGCTGGCCGTCTAGGTGGTGCAGAGATTGCTCGGACTGAATGGTATCGTGAAGGCCGTGTGCCGCTTCACACTTTACGTGCTGAAGTAGATTACGCTGAATCTCGTGCCTTGACCACATTTGGTATTTGTGGTGTGAAGGTATGGATTTTCAAAGGCGAAATCATGGAACATGACCCGATGGCCATGGATAAACGAGCTCAGGATTCACAGGCAGCTCGTTCGTAACGAGCTTAGCTTGAGGAAGTAGAACTATGCTACAGCCTAAGCGGACAAAGTTCCGCAAAGCATTTAAAGGCCGGATACACGGCAATGCTAAGGGGGGTACCCAATTAAATTTTGGTGCCTTTGGTCTAAAAGCCATGGCCCCTGGTCGTGTTTCATCCCGCCAAATCGAAGCGGCCCGTCGTGCTGTTACGCGTCATATGAAGCGTGTCGGTAAGTTGTGGATCCGTATTTTCCCAGATGTTCCTGTAACAGCAAAGCCTGCTGAGGTTCGTCAGGGTAAAGGTAAAGGTAACATTGAGTGGTGGGCAGCCAGAGTTAAACCTGGTCGTGTCATCTTTGAACTCGATGGTGTTCCTATGGACGTTGCTCGTGAGGCATTCTCACTGGCATCTGCTAAATTACCAATTCCGACGAAATTTATTGTTCGTCCGGGTGAGGGAGTGAACTAATGAAATCAAGTGATCTCCGTACTAAAACGGCTGATGAGCTCAAGGAAGAAATGATTAATTTGCGTAAAGAGCAATTTAATCTCCGCTTCCAACAAGCCAGCGGTCAACTTGAAAACACGGCTCGGTGCCGTCAGGTTCGCCGTGACATCGCCCGAGTCAAAACTGTCCTGCAGTCTCTGCAGGCAGCTTCTTAAGGAGTTTACACAATGCCACGGCGTGTGTTGCAGGGTGTCGTAGTTAGCGATAAGACCAACAAGACCATTACTGTTCTTGTAGAACGTCGCGTTATGCACCCGATCTACAAGAAGTTCATTAAGCGTTCGAAGAAGTATCACGCTCATGACGAAACCAACGCGGTAAAAGCGGGAGATGTCGTCAAGATTCGTGAATGCAGTCCAATTTCCAAGACTAAGTCTTGGGAGCTGGTCCGTGACGCTTCTCCCGAAGCATAGTATTTAGGATATAGCCATGATCCAGATGCAGTCTCAGCTTGAAGTAGCTGACAATTCCGGTGCTCGTAGAGTGCAGTGCATCAAGGTGCTTGGTGGTTCCAAACGTAAAACCGCCAGTATTGGTGACGTCATCAAAGTCTCTGTCAAGGAAGCAATTCCACGTGGCAAAGTCAAAAAAGGTGACGTTCATCGTGCCGTGATAGTTCGCACGGCAAAAGAAATCCGTCGTCAAGACGGCACCTCGATCCGCTTCGATACTAATGCGGCTGTTTTGATTAACAAATCAAATGAGCCAATTGGAACACGTATTTTTGGCCCGGTTACTCGTGAGTTGCGTGCGCGCAGCTTCATGAAAATCGTGTCATTGGCGCCTGAGGTGCTGTAATGAACAAAAAATTGAAGATCAAAAAAGGTGACCAAGTCGTTCTTACGACTGGTCGCGACAAGGGAAAAAAAGGCGAAGTGCTTAAAGTACTTCGCGACGAAGATCGCGTTCTAGTACAAGGCGTCAACGTCGTGAAAAAGCACCAAGCTGCTTCCCAGACATCACCGGGCGGAATCATCGAGCAAGAAGCTTCCGTTCACATTTCTAATATTGCACTAATCGACCCTAAATCTGGAGATGCCACACGTATTGGTTATCGTACAGAAGACGGCCGTAAAGTGCGCTTCGCCAGAAAATCTGGCGAAGTAGTTGATGTATAGGGCGGGTTGAAATGACACAGCCTCGCTTAAAAGCACATTACAATAGTGAAGTTAAAGACGCTCTTAAAGGCGAGTTTAACTACACTAATCCAATGCAAATTCCTAAGCTCGAGAAGATCGTGCTTAATATGGGTGTTGGTAAAGCCGTGTTGGACACCAAAAAGGTGAAAAATGCAGCTTCTGAACTTGAAGCAATTGCAGCTCAGAAGCCTGTCGTTACCCGTGCTAAGAATTCCATTGCTGGTTTCAAAGTACGTGAAAACATGCCACTTGGCTGTAAGGTAACGCTGCGCGGCGATCGCATGTATGAGTTCCTCGACCGTCTCGTTACTATTGCTCTTCCACGTGTTCGTGATTTTCGCGGCGTGAAAGGTAATGCATTTGACGGCCTTGGTAACTATAACATGGGTCTCAAGGAGCAGATTGTGTTCCCGGAAATCGAATACGATCGCGTAGACGAAATCCGTGGTATGAACATCACAATCTGCACCACGGCGAAAACCGACGGGGAAGCGAAAGCTCTCCTGGCTAGGTTCGACATGCCGTTCTCTGATTGAACGGGCAGAAAGGAATAGTAGTATGGCTAAGAAAAGTGCCATTGCTAAAAACGAGAAACGCCGCCGTATGGTAGCGAATCAAGCTGAAAAGCGTGCTGCTCTCAAAGCGATTGCAACAGACCGTTCAGCTTCCCCGGAAGAGATCTTCCAGGCTAGCATGAAATTGGCTCAGTTGCCTCGTGACGGAGCGAAAATCCGTGTACGTAACCGTTGTGGTGTCACAGGACGTCCACGTGGTTTCTATCGTAAGTTCAAGCTCTCTCGGATCGCCCTGCGTGATCTGGCCTCAATCGGCCAGGCACCTGGTGTGACCAAGTCGAGCTGGTAAGGAAGGACCGACGATATGGCTATGAGTGATCCTTTAGGGGATATGCTTACCCGCATCCGTAACGGACAGCTGGTTGGTAAAAACGTAGTTCGTGCACCTGCTTCTAAGCTACGTGCTAACGTTCTCGAAGTTCTAAAACGCGAAGGTTTCATTCGCGGTTTTAGTCTCGAAGATGTTCGCGCTGGCATTAGTGAGCTATCAATCGAACTTAAATATGCAGATGGTGATCCGGCGATTTCTGAAATCAGCCGTGTCTCCCGTCCAGGACGTCGCGTGTATTCCAAAATCAAGGAATTACCACGTTACTACAATGGATTGGGTGTAACCATTCTTTCGACGCCTAGCGGCGTCATGTCCGATCAGGAAGCCCGTACCGCCAATGTTGGTGGTGAGGTTCTCTGCCAGGTATTCTAAGGGAAATATGATATGTCTCGTGTAGGCAAAAACCCCGTAGAAGTCCCAGGCGGGGTAGAAGTAAAGATTGACGGCAATGTCGTCTCTGCAAAAGGGAAGCTGGGTGAACTCAGCTTCGCAGCTACGGATGATGTAACGTTTACTCTCGAAGAGGGTAAAATTACAGTAATTCCAGCTAATGACAGCAAGCGTGCTCGCTCTATGTGGGGAACTGCTCGCAGTCGTGTACAGAATTTGGTGACGGGTGTTTCCGTAGGATACACTAAGAACCTTGAGATTAACGGTGTTGGTTATCGCGCGGCTGTTCAGGGTAATGCCTTGAACTTGCAACTCGGCTACTCCCACGATGTTATTTTTGAAATTCCAGAAGGAATTTCAATTAAGTGTGAGAAGCCGACGGCAGTTGCCGTTACGGGGATCGACAAGCAGAAAGTTGGCCAAGTGGCTGCTGTTATCCGTGCTTACCGTCCACCAGAGCCCTACAAAGGCAAAGGTGTTAAGTACGCGGATGAAATTGTTCTGCGCAAAGAAGGCAAGAAGAAATAACCCATGCGTAAGCTTATTTCATTGCACGATCGCCGCAAAAGTCGCGTTCGTACACAGCTACGGCGCACGGGTAATGGTCGTCCTCGCCTGTCAGTATTTCGCTCAAGCAAAAATATCTATGCTCAAGTGATTGATGACAAGCAGGGTGTCACTGTTGCCGCTGCGTCAACCCTGGACGGAGCTCTGAAGAGCGAGTTGAAAACTGGAGCAGATAAAGACGCTGCTATCAAAGTTGGAAAACTTGTTGCAGAGCGTGCCGTCGCCGCCGGCATCACGGACGTCGTTTTCGACCGTGGTGGATACATTTATCACGGACGTGTTAAGGCTCTTGCCGACGCCGCTCGTGAAGCTGGCTTAAAGTTCTAAGGGGACTAGTTTTATGGCACGTTCTCAAAAAGAAAATCGCGGTCGTAGAGATGATCGCAACCGCGATGAACCGGAACTGATTGAAAAACTTGTTGGTATTAACCGTGTTGCTAAGGTGGTCAAAGGTGGCCGTCGTTTTGGCTTCGCTGCTATTGTCGTCGTTGGTGACGGTCGTGGTCGTGTTGGCTATGGCACTGGTAAAGCCCGTGAAGTTCCTGAAGCAATTCGTAAAGCAACGGAAGACGCAAAACAAAATATGGTACGCGTTCCTCTTCGTGAGGGCCGTACTCTGCACCATGACATTAAAGGTCATTACGGTGCAGGTAATATTGTAATGCGTAGTGCACCTGTAGGTACTGGTATTATTGCCGGTGGACCTATTCGTGCAGTTTTCGAAGCTCTTGGTGTACAGGATGTGGTCTCTAAGTCCACTGGTACTTCAAACCCGCACAACCTGATTAAAGCAGCTCTGGATGGTCTCGTACGTTCACGTAGTCCTCGTATGGTTGCTCAGCGTCGCGGTAAGAAAGTTTCTGACATCCTAGGTAACCGTGCTGCTGGCAGCACAGAAGCTCAAGGATAAGATACCATGGCTAAGAAACAAACCGTTACTGTGGTTCAAATAGGAAGTCCAATCGGACGGACTAAAGATCAGCGCGCAACTCTTGTTGGTCTGGGCCTCAATAAAATGAACCGTCGTCGTACTCTTGAAGATACTCCTTCTGTACGCGGCATGATCAATAAAGTTAGCCATCTTGTGAAGGTTGTGGAGGCCTAAGGGCCTTCCAATCTCTCTACAAGAAGGGGAAACTGGGACCATTACGATGAAGCTAAATCAGCTTTCAGATAACCCGGGTGCTACCAAAGATCGCAAACGCGTCGGTCGTGGTACCGGGTCTGGCTACGGCAAGAATGCCGGTGGCGGACACAAGGGTCAAAAGTCCCGTTCCGGTGTAAGCATTAAAGGCTTCGAAGGCGGGCAGATGCCATTGCATCGTCGTCTACCGAAACGTGGGTTTAACAATATTTTCCGGAAAGACTATGTTCCTTTGAACATTGGTCGTCTTCAGGCAGCAATTGACGCTAAGAAAATTGATGCTAAAAAGCCGATTGATCAAGAAGTACTGGTTTCTTCTGGTATCATCACGAATGCTCGTGACGGTATTCGCCTTTTGGCGAACGGTGAATTGTCAGCTAAAGTGGAAATCACTGTAGCAGGCGCTTCCGCCGCAGCTATTGCAGCCGTAGAAAAATCAGGTGGCTCTGTCACCGTTCCTGCGAGCAAGTAATATGTAAAGGCAGGAACTCCTTTCTTCGGATAGGGGTTTCTGCCTTTGCTTTTTTTTAGTCAATTTTTATTAATACCGGGAACAGGCATATGGCATCTGCTGCTGAGCAATTAGCCGCGAACATTAATCTAAGTGCGTTTTCTAAAGCCACAGATTTGAAAAAGCGTATCTGGTTCACCCTGGGTGCGCTAATTGTTTATCGTCTGGGAACCTATATACCTATTCCTGGCATTGACCCTACCATCTTCCAACAGGCTTTTAACAGTCAGGCTGGCGGTGTCCTAGGGATGATGAATATGTTTGGGGGTGGTGCTCTGGAGCGAATGACAATATTTGCCCTGAACATTATGCCTTATATCTCTGCATCTATTATCATGCAGCTTATGACCGCGATTTCTCCTCAGATTGAAGCTCTTAAGAAAGAGGGTGAGTCCGGACGTAAAAAAATTAATCAATACACACGTTACGGCACAGTAATTCTAGCTGCTGTTCAGGCGTTCGGGATTGCCCGAGGGCTTGAAGGAGCGCAAGAATTTGGCGCTTCAGTTATCAACCCAGGTGTATTCTTTGAGGTTACCACCGTAATCACTCTTACAGGGGGGACAGTCTTCCTTATGTGGTTGGGTGAGCAGATTACTCAACGTGGAATTGGTAACGGCATTTCTCTTATTATCTTTTCTGGTATCGTTGCAGGTCTTCCTCAAGCACTTGCACAGACGTTTACGCTTAGCCAGAGCAATGGATTTGTGGCCCTCATTATCATAATGGTACCTCTGGTTATTGCTGGTATTGTTTGTTTTGAGCGCGCCCATCGTCGGTTGATTGTTCAGTACCCAAAACGCCAGGTTGGTAATAAGATGTTTGGTGGTGATTCGTCTCACTTACCAATTAAGCTTAATGTATCAGGTGTTATCCCACCGATCTTTGCTTCATCCCTTTTGCTTATGCCAATTTCTGCAGCACAGTTCTCTGCTGGAAGTGGCCCTGAATGGCTTACTTGGGTTACCGCTAACCTTGGACGTGGTTCTCTTGGTTACATGCTCCTGTTCAGTACTTTAATTGCATTCTTTGCCTTCTTTTATAAAAGCATCGTATTCAATACAGAAGATACTGCGGACAATCTTAAAAAGAACGGCGGTTTCGTTCCTGGCATTCGTCCCGGAAAGAACACAGCCAATCACCTTGACTACATTATCAATCGGCTAACAATAGCCGGAGCTGCATACCTGGTGGCAGTTTGTTTGTTGCCTGAGATATTGATCTCTCAATATGCTGTACCTTTCTATTTTGGCGGGACAAGTCTCTTGATTGTCGTTTCCGTTACAATGGATACAGTAGGACAGATACATTCTCATTTGGTGGCCCACCAGTATGAAGGCCTAATTAAAAAATCAAAATTAAAGGGTAGGCGTGGATGAACATAGTATTGTTTGGCCCTCCAGGGGCAGGAAAAGGTACTCAAGCAGAAATACTCGTGAAAGAGCACGGAATTGTGCAACTTTCTACAGGTGACATGCTACGTGCCGCTGTCTCTGCGGGTACAGAACTTGGTAAACAAGCCAAAACAGTTATGGATGCAGGCCAACTTGTTGCTGATGAACTTATGATCGGAATTATTTCTGATCGTGTAGATCAGGAAGATTGTAAGAACGGTTTTATCCTTGATGGTTTCCCCCGCACTGTTGCTCAGGCTGAAGGGCTTGATGTCATGTTGCAGGAAAAAGGGTTAAAGCTCGACAGCACAATTGAGATTGTTGTTGATGAGCAAATTCTTTTTGGCCGCATTGAACAACGCGTTAAAGAAACGCCAGAAGCCGAACGCCGTGCTGATGATAACGCTGAGACCTTGAAAAAGCGTCTTGCTGTTTATCATGAACAGACTGCTCCTGTGCTGCCTTACTATGAAAACAAAGGCAATTTACACAAAGTAGACGGCATGCAAGCTATTTCAGAAGTCGCGAATCAGATCGCGAGTTTCTTAAAGTAATACTTGGCCATTGACAGGCGGACGGATTGGCATATAATCCGCCGCCGAATGGACAATTTAGTTAGAGAACGAGACTTTTAAAGGCTTGTATCTAACAAATCGTATGTAAGGTGAATTTATCTAGCACCCCATACACTTCCGGGTTTCGGCTCGGGCAGAAGTAAACGACTGCTCTCATTTCACCTCTGGAGATAGTCGCGGATTGAATTAACCTAGGGTTGCCAGATAGTTGGCACCCGTTCAATGTTTATGAGGAGAGCGCATTGGCTCGTATTGCTGGCGTCAACATCCCGACGCAAAAGCGGGTACTCATCGCATTGACCTATATCCATGGTATTGGTCCTGCGGTATCTAAGAGAATCTGTAACGAAGTTGGCATTCCGGCGGAACGCCGTGTTAACGAACTTACAGAAGACGAAGTACTTCGTATTCGTGAATCTATTGATAACAGCTGCACTGTCGAAGGTGATCTTCGTCGTGAAATAGCTATGAACATTAAACGTCTGATGGATCTTGGTTGCCTTCGTGGCCTTCGTCATCGTAAACGTCTTCCTGTTCGTGGTCAGCGTACAAAGACCAACGCTCGTACGCGTAAAGGTCCTCGTGTCGCTATTGCTGGCAAGAAGAAATAAGGGGGTATCTAGATAATGGCTAAACCTCAGACGAAAGTCCGTAAACGCGAGCGGAAGAATATTTCTTCTGGTATCGCTCACATCAGTGCTACTTTCAACAACACGATCATCACGATTACAGATGTACAGGGAAATGCTATTTCCTGGGCTTCTGCTGGTGGTCTTGGTTTTAAGGGTTCTCGTAAATCTACTCCGTATGCAGCACAGCTTGCTGCAGAAGATGCTGGCAAAAAAGCTCAGGATCACGGAATGAAAACTCTTGAAGTGAATGTTAAAGGCCCAGGTTCTGGACGTGAGTCCGCTCTTCGTGCCTTGCAGGCTGTTGGCTTCACTATCACTGGTATTCGTGATGTGACACCAATTCCGCATAACGGATGTCGTCCACCTAAGCGCCGTCGCGTATAAGTGGATATAGGGCAGGCTGATTAACGGATAGCCTGCCTTTTTCAATCTAGTCAGAAGCCGGAATGTTCTTCAATGTTCACCGGCTTTTTGGCATATATATGACATTGCAAGAACCATTGTTACTTCCGTTAGTAATCGATAGCTTGCGCGTCAAAAGGAAAATTCTGTGATTCAGACAAACTGGGGTGCTTTGATCAAACCTGAAAGTCTCGTTGTTGAGACTGGTATTGATAGCAGCCGTATTGCTAAAGTTGTTGCTGAGCCGCTCGAGCGTGGTTTCGGTCTTACTCTTGGTAATGCTTTGCGTCGTGTTCTGCTCTCTTCCCTACAGGGTGCAGCTGTAACATCTATCCATATCGATGGTGTTTTACACGAGTTCTCTTCTATCACTGGTGTTCGTGAAGACGTTACTGACGTTATTCTTAACATCAAAGCCATCGCATTGCGCATGGAAGGTGAAGAACCGAAACGTATGCGTTTGCGCGCAGAAGGTCCGGGCTCTGTAACTGCAGGTCAGATCGAAACAACTGGTGACATCGAAGTGATGAACCCAGATCTTGTTATCTGTACTCTGGATGATGGTGCTCACCTGGATATGGAACTTACCGTTGATACTGGTAAGGGCTATGTTCCTGCTGCTCAGAATTCTGTAGAAGACGCGCCAATCGGTCTTATCCCGGTTGACTCAATCTTCTCACCAGTTCGTAAAGTATCTTACAAAGTCGACAACACGCGTGTTGGTCAGGTAACTGATTATGACCGTTTGACACTAGATATCGAAACTGATGGATCCATTACGCCTGAAGATGCAATCGCAGTCGCGTCCCGTATTCTTCAAGATCAGCTTTCTCTCTTCGTGAATTTCGATGAGCCTAAAGTTGAAGAAGTTGATGATCGTCCAAGTGAACCTCCGTTCAATCGTAATCTTCTTCGTAAAGTTGACGAACTCGAATTGTCCGTACGTTCTGCAAATTGCCTTAAAAACGATAACATCGTTTACATCGGTGATCTTGTTCAGAAAACCGAAGCAGAAATGCTTCGTACACCAAACTTCGGTCGTAAGTCCCTCAATGAAATTAAAGAGGTTCTTTCTGCTATGGGTCTCCACCTCGGTATGGAAATTGCTGAGTGGCCACCAGAAAACATCGAAGAATTGGCAAAACGTCTCGACGAACCTTTTTAAGAAGGTTTATCTAGGTAATAAGGGGAAATTATTCCCCAAAACCTATCGACATCATCTGGCGATATAGTCAGGCGGCGATAGGAATTTAAATCCGTCTCGTGAGCGAGACATTAGATAAAGGAGAACAGTAATGCGTCACGGAATGAGTGGTCGTAAACTAAATCGTACCTCTAGCCACCGTAAGGCTATGTTTGCAAACATGGCTCACGCTTTGATCAAACATGAACAGATTAAAACTACGCTTCCTAAAGCTAAAGATCTTCGTCCTATTGTTGAGAAGTTGATCACACTTGGTAAGCGCGGTGACCTGCACGCACGTCGTCAGGCTCTGGCTGTTCTTCGCGATACAAAGATTACTGCAAAACTTTTTGATGAGTTGGCAACACGTTACAAAGAACGCCAAGGTGGTTACTCTCGCGTTCTTAAAGCAGGTTTCCGTCATGGTGACATGGCGCCAATGGCATTCATCGAACTCGTTGAACGTAATGTTGATGCTAAAGGCCAGGATTCAGGTCCGGTTGAAGGCGACGAAGGTGAAGGAGAAGAGTAAGCCTCTTTTTCTACACATTCATACGTTATAGCAAAAGGCAGCCCTGGTGGCTGCCTTTTGTGTTTTAAATGATTTTTGTTGCTTATAATATTTTGGAGATTACATCAGTATGGTAAGGCTCTAACTTATCTGTAAATGCCAAGAATATTAGTAAGGATGACAAAACTGATGATTTGTAATGCGCGCAAGTTTATGGCGGTGGTTTTTGCCCTCATGCCTTTGCTTATACTTTCTCCTGTTGGTGCCCAAACAGTTCCAACAAGTAAGCAGCAGATCAATTTAAGTTTTTCACCGATTGTAAAACAGACTTCACCTGCAGTCGTAAATATCTTCACTAAAACAATTGTAAAGGAACGCGCGGTTCCTTCTTTGTTTAACGATCCATTTTTTAAGCGATTTTTTGGCAAGAATTTACAAGGTAGCGAACGTAAGCGAATGGGGAAATCGCTTGGGTCAGGCGTCATTGTCCGCGGTAATGGTTTAATCGTAACCAATCATCATGTCATAGACAAAGCGACTGAAATTCAGGTTGTTCTAGCTGATCGTCGGGAATTTTCTGCAGAGTTAATTTTAAGTGATGAGGGGACCGATCTCGCTATTCTTCAGATAGACACTGAAGGCGAAGAGCTACCGACACTTGAGTTGATGGATTCTGATACGATTGATGTCGGTGACTTGGTACTCGCGATAGGTAATCCCTTTGGTGTTGGGCAAACAGTTACCAGTGGTATTGTATCTGCATTGGCACGTACTCAAGTAGGGGTTGCTGATTTTCAATTCTTTGTTCAAACAGACGCTGCGATCAATCCTGGAAATTCTGGTGGCGCACTTGTGACTATGGATGGCAAGTTACTGGGCATAAACACGGCTATCTTTTCCTCGTCACGTAATGGTGGTTCTGTAGGTATTGGGTTTGCTATTCCAGCGAATATGGTGCGAACCGTCATCCGTTCAGCAGAAGAGGGACACGAACTTGTCCGAGCCTGGCCTGGCATTGTAGGTCAAAATTTAAGTTCTGATCTCGCTTTAGGTTTTGGCCTTAGCCGCCCTGGTGGGGTGGTCGTAAGTTCGGTCTATCCTGGAGGACCTGCGGATATTGCAGGTGTCGTTGCAGGCGATGTTATTTTATCCGTTGAGGGTAAGGAAGTTATCAATGTCGAATCTCTCCGCTTTAGGATTGCAACAATACCTATTGGTGACAAAGTTCAAATAGAGTTATGGCGGGGGCGTAAATCAAACGCGGTCATCTATACGGCGACACCTGCACCAGAAACACCTGCTCGAAACCGTAGAGAGGTTAGAGGATCCAGCCCTCTTGCAGGTTCAATCATTGCAAACCTTTCCCCTGCATTGGCCGTTGAAAAAGAACTCGGGAGCTTGTGGGAAGGCGTCATCGTTACAGATGTTGTAAGACGAAGCCCTGCGCATCAAATTAGCCTACAACCAAATGATATTCTTGTTAACTTGAATGACACGCCCATTAAACTTGTCGAAGATGTCGAATTGGCTCTTGGTAAGAATACTCCTAAATGGAAAATTGTTATTCGCAGGGATGGTCGGCAGAAAACTTTAGAAATAAAGCGTTAGTGTTGAATTGGAATACAATGACATATCCCAAATCATCATCAGTTAAAGGATAATAAGGTGGCTGGACTATTCGAGAATGAAGCTACGCGTCCTTTGGCTGATCGGTTGAGGCCGCAGACCTTAGACGAAGTCGTGGGGCAAGATCATCTTGTCGGTGAAAATGGTCCTATTGGGCGTATGGTACGCGCTCACAGATTAGCTTCGATGATTTTGTGGGGAACGCCGGGCTGTGGCAAGACGACGATTGCACGGTTACTTGCTGATGTTACGGATTTACATTTTGAACCCATTTCAGCAATATTTTCTGGAGTGGCTGACCTTCGGAAGATCTTTGAGCGGGCAAGAGAACGCCGGGCGATGGGGCAGGGGACGCTTCTTTTTATCGATGAAGTCCACCGCTTTAATCGAGCTCAGCAAGATAGCTTCTTACCGCATATGGAAGACGGTACAATTGTACTTGTCGGTGCAACAACCGAAAATCCCTCTTTTGAGCTGAACCCTGCGGTGTTATCGCGTTCTCAGGTCATGGTGCTCAAACGCCTGGATGAAGAGGGTATGCTAGATTTACTTGTTCGCGCTGAACAGGAAATGGGCTTTACCCTTCCGCTGACAGAAGAAGCCCGTCAGTCCGTTATTGCGATGGCTGATGGCGACGGTAGATACTTACTGAATATGGCAGAAGAACTCTTCAATCTACCTCCTGGTGATGAGATGGATAGTAGTGAGCTTGCTGAAGCCATTCAAAAAAGAGCCCCGATCTACGACAAAGGGCAAGAAGGGCATTACAACCTTATTTCTGCACTACATAAGTCATTGCGCGGATCTGATTGTGATGCTGCTCTCTATTGGCTTGCCCGGATGTTGGCTGGAGGAGAAGATCCTAATTTTATCGCGCGTCGACTACTCCGTTTTGCTGTAGAGGATATAGGCCTCGCCGATCCCAATGCGATGTCTCAAGCATTGCATGCGTGGCAATCTTATGAACGTTTGGGCTCTCCCGAGGGGGAACTGGCTCTTGCGCAGGCAGTTATTTATCTGGGGACAGCTCCAAAATCTAATGCAGCATATAAAGCGTATAAAACCAGTGTCCAAACGGCTAAAGAAACAGGATCATTGTCTCCTCCTAAGCATATTCTTAATGCCCCAACCAAGATGATGAAAGATCTTGGTTATGGGAAAAATTATGCTTATGACCACAATACAAAAGATGGATTTTCAGGGCAAAACTACTTTCCGGATAATATGCCCCGACACAATTTCTACCAACCGGTGGAACGGGGCTTTGAGCGCGAAGTAAAAAAACGCCTTCATTATTGGGATAAGCTTCGCCAAGAGCGGCAGGAAACCTAGTAATTTACTAAGGAATGCAAAATCTGCGTGGCTGCCATGAACATCTGGCGATTGCGGAAAAGTGGCATTTGGGTGTTACTAGTGTGAATAAATCCTATAACCAATCGCTGTGCCTAGCACGAATAAGCGACGTCCTAGAGGGTAAGTCACGTATGCCAGAGTATATTCGTCCGCAAAAAGAACATGTGGCACTCATTACCTTATCTGCGCAAAGAGACTATATTCTCCCTAGTTCTCCAATAAGAGCATCCGGGCTATCTCGCGCTATTCCAGCTATGAGTAAATTGGTTCAGGGTTTTCGTGATCGACTGGCACCCGTTTATCATTCAATTCGTTTGTACAAAACCGATGGCTCAAATGTTGATCTGTGTCGACGTACAGCAGTTGAAGAAGGCTTGAGAATTTTTATGCCCGGTAGCCTTGGTGCCGAACTGGTTGATGAGATCCAGCCCGAAGGCGCAGAAGTTAGAATTAACCCTGATATTCTGTTCGAAGGTAAATTACAGCAAATCGGCGATAATGAATCTATTTTTTATCGTCCTCGCTGGGGTGCCTTTCATGATACACCTTTGGAAGAAGAGCTCCGCGGTCGCGGTGTAAATACTCTTGTTCTTTGTGGCTTCTCGTTCACGACTGCTACGCGTGCGACGATATATGAAGCCAGTGCTCGTGATTTCCGTGTTATTGTTGTTCCAGATGCCCTTTGCAATGCAACAGAACAAGGTCTTCGTGAGCTTGGCCGTATGGGCGTATATCTTATGGATACGGATGAGTTGCTGTCATGGCTCAATGATCCGCGCGAAGACAGCGAAAAAGATAAAGCGGCTTAAGCTCTTTATATAAAATTAAATTCAATACAGAGATTTTTGCAATAGGCCAGCTTCTTTGATACCTATTTCATAACTTATTGTTAGATGTAGGATTTGCTCCTTTACGGGGAGCAAGCAAGGCAGGTCTTGGATGAAAATGTTAGCGGCGGTTGCTATGGGTGGCGCCCTTGGTGCAATGGGGCGATACCTGGTCTTTATCATGATGGGCTCACTCGTTGGTACCATGATTCCAACGGGTACTCTGGCCGTGAATATCGTAGGCTCATTTGTCATGGGCCTTCTCGTACCCTGGATTGGCTCAGGGGGTATAGCTTCACTTGAAATAAGAGCATTTCTCACTGTCGGCCTACTCGGTGCATTCACGACCTTCTCCACATTTTCTATGGATGTGGTCGTGCTAATCCAACGCGATGCAATGGGACTTGCAGTCCTCTACTTGTGTTTGTCTGTGTTTCTCTCTATAGCAGCCTTTATTGCTGGCTATTATCTAATGAGGTCTTTTGTCGTATGAGCGCTGTAACCATGGTTAAAGTTGGACCACACGATGGTGGAGTACGCCTGGATCGCTGGTTTAAGAAACATTATCCTGCTTTTAGCTATATCCAGGTCGAAAAAATGCTCCGTAAAGGGCAAGTTCGTATTGATGGCAAAAGAGCGAAAGCTTCAACGCGATTAGAGCCTGGCCAAGAAATACGCGTACCCCCGATTCCTGATAAGGCTGCCGATGATCGTCCAAGAAGATCTTCTTCGGAGGCCGTTATGAGCCGTGAAGAGATGCAGGCAGTTCGGGATATGGTGATCTATAAAGATGACTGGGTGCTCGCCATTAACAAGCCCGCTGGGCTAGCTGTACAAGGCGGTACAGGACAGAGTAAGCACCTAGATGGTATGTTGGATGCTTTGCGCTATGAGAAGCAAGAGAAGCCAAGGCTTGTGCATCGTCTTGATAAAGATACCAGCGGCGTTTTACTTCTGGCTCGTAATGCACCTGCTGCTCGGATCTTAACCCAGTCCTTTAAGGGGAAAACGGCTAAAAAAGTTTATTGGGCTCTTGTCGGCGCTGTTCCTCCTCAAAAAAAGGGTTGGATATACCTTCCCCTTGAAAAGCAACCGGGTGCCCAAGGCGAGAAAATGGTTGTCGACTATGGTAACGGCAAAGAAGCTCTGACCCTTTATAACAGAATAGCTAAGGCCGGGCGTAAAGCAGCGTGGGTCGCCCTTATGCCCCTCACTGGTCGTACCCATCAGTTACGTGCTCATTGTGGCGCACTTGAAGCGCCAATCCTTGGCGACGGTAAGTACGGCGGTAAAAATGCTTATCCTCTCGGTGATAAAATACCGAAAGATATGATGTTACATGCACGTGAAATTGCCATTCCACATCCTGAAGATGGAACGACTTTACGGATTAAGGCAGAATTGTCACCTCATATGGTTCAAGCTTGGGAAAGCCTAGGGTTTAATCCAAATCATGGTGAAAATTCAATCGAACTGCTCGAGGGCTATGCTGGCGACCTTGCTCATTGCCCGCCACAAGATCTCCGTGATTTTTTCACTACTAAAGAAGATAGATTAAACGATTAATCGTTAATTTGATTATTTTGATCCCGAGGTGGTTTCGTCTCAGGGTTAATTTGTACTGAAGGTTTCATACTTAAAGAATGGGATGCAAGTGTTACAACATCGTTTCAAGCTCGTAATTTTTGACTTCGACGGAACCTTGGTTGATAGCCAGTACAATATTCATCGGAATATGGTTTTGGCCTTTCTTGAAAATGGACTTAAAGCACCCACTCTGGATGATGTCCGGCGTATTGTTGGCTTAAAGTTAGAATACGCAGTGGCAGAGATGTTACCCGAAGGCTCGCCATGGGAATTGGCGTGTTCGGTTTCTGATTCCTATCGCCAAGCTTTTATCAAGGCAAGGCAACTCCCCGATTTTGATGAACCTGTATTTCCAGGAGTCCGGGCGATGTTGGATAGCCTTAATCAACCCGATAAACTGTTGGCTATTGCTACGGGGAAAAACCTGAGAGGGTTAAAGAAAAGCCTCGAGCATCATGACCTGTCAGAGTATTTTGTTACATTGAAAACGGCTGATGACGGACCAAGTAAGCCGCATCCTGAAATTTTACATCAAGCAATGGCCGAAAATGGTGTTAGTGCCAGTGATACCGTCATGATTGGTGATACGACCTATGACATTGAAATGGCTCGCTCAGCCGGAGTTGCCGCCGTGGGAGTTTCATGGGGTTATCATACGAATGAGCAACTGATTCAAGCCGGTGCGCACACCATTGTAAATTCTTGCGAAGAATTACCCACGTCTTTCTTAGATCTGTTATAATCCCTCAACATTAATCTAGCTCCCAAGCTATTAGACAATGGATAGTTTGAACGTCATGTCCTCATCACTCGCCTTAAAACGTTTTTATAAAGAAGCCACTGCCGAAGCTCAGGAAGAAGGGTTTGTTGTGCTTTTGGATGGTCGAATTGTCAAAACACCCGAACAATTACCCTTGTTGTTTCCAACGATGGAACTGGCACAAGCCGTTGCTGATGAATGGAATGCACAGGGTAAGGAAATCGATTCTACAAAGATGCCGATGATGACCTTTACCTGTACGGCTATTGATTGGATCGGCGGAGAGCGTGATGAGGCCGTAGAGGGTATTTCGGCTTATGGCGGTCATGATTTGCTGTGTTATTGGGATGATAGCATGCAAGATCTCCAAGACCTCCAAAAAGAAATATGGCAACCACTGCTGGATTGGACTGCTTTGACCTTTGATGCGCCGCTTGCAATTACAAGTGGCCTCCTGAGCGTAGATCAAACTGAAAGTACTTTAAAAGCTTTACATAATGCTGTGTGCACAATCCCCAATATGGAATTGGCGGCATTATCAAGTATCGTTAGAATAGGGGGGTCCTTAGTCGTTGGCTTGGCTTTGTTGAAAGGGCACATAGACGTCGAAAAGGCCCATGAAGCGGTGCTTTTACATGAAATCTTTCAGCACGAACGTTGGGGTGCTGATGACGAGGCCGAAGAGCGTCATGTAAATATATTAACTGAATTTCGCACTGCAATGAAATTTTTAAGTCTGATACGTGTCGAACACGTTACAGAGCACTAGTATCCCCTAACTCTACGTGCTATCAATTACGTCCTGTTTATATCGCAGTGCAAAACTGCGCCACAAATATAACCATATAAAACAACGTGGGGGAACACGTGCAGGATATCATTCAAAAACTGGAAGCAAAGCGACAGGCTGCCAGAGCAGGCGGTGGAGAGCGTCGAGTAGAAGCTCAACACAGCAAAGGTAAATTAAGCGCCCGCGAGCGTATCGACATTCTTTTGGACGAAGGGTCCTTTGAAGAATGGGATATGTTCGTTGAGCATCGTTGCATCGACTTTGGAATGGAAAAACAAAGCGTTCCTGGTGATGGTGTTGTTACAGGTAACGGAACAATCAACGGACGCTTAGTTTTTGTATATAGCCAGGACTTTACTGTCTTTGGCGGGTCTCTTTCTGCTTCTCATGCGGAAAAAATCATCAAGATTATGGATAAAGCCTTAGAGGTCGGTGCTCCTGTCATCGGCCTTAATGATTCTGGTGGTGCCCGTATCCAAGAAGGTGTGGACTCTCTTGCTGGATATGCTGAGATTTTCCAGCGCAATGCGATGGCATCAGGTGTTGTCCCTCAAATATCTATGATTATGGGCCCTTGTGCTGGTGGTGCAGTTTATTCGCCAGCCCTTACTGACTTCATCTTTATGGTCAAAGACAGCTCTTATATGTTTGTGACCGGTCCTGATGTTGTTAAAACAGTAACCCATGAAGAAGTAACTGCGGAAGAGCTTGGTGGGGCAATTACCCATAGTAGTAAGTCGGGTGTTGCTGATCTTGCCTTTGAAAATGACGTTGAAGCCTTGCTTGAGCTTCGCCGTTTTATGAGTTTCTTACCCTCTTCTAATCGCGAAAAGGCTCCCTCTAAGCCAACGGCTGATTACGCCGATCGTGATGAGCTTTCTCTTGATACTTTAATTCCTGACAACGCCAACAAGCCTTACGACATGAACGAGCTGATTATCAAGATGGTTGATGATGGAGAGTTCTTTGAAATTCAACCCGATTATGCAGGTAACATTCTCATTGGGTTGGCTCGTATTGACGGCGAAAGCGTTGGGATTGTCGCGAACCAGCCGATGGTACTAGCTGGTTGTCTGGATATTGCGTCTTCTATTAAAGCAGCACGTTTTGTCAGGTTTTGTGATTGCTTTAATATTCCGTTGGTCACTTTGGTCGATGTACCTGGTTTCTTGCCTGGTACGTCTCAAGAGTACAACGGGATCATTAAGCATGGGGCTAAACTCCTCTATGCTTATGCTGAAGCAACGGTTCCAAAAGTCACTGTCATTACGCGTAAAGCATATGGCGGAGCTTACGATGTTATGTCCTCTAAGCATCTTCGGGGTGACGTGAATTATGCGTGGCCAACTTCTGAAATTGCCGTTATGGGTCCTAAAGGGGCTGTTGAGATTATCTTCCGTCAGGATATCGGCGATGCGGAGAAGATCGAGGAGCGTACTGAGGAATATCGCCAGAAGTTTGCAAATCCCTTTGTCGCAGCCTCTCGAGGTTTTATCGATGATGTGATTATGCCACATGGCACACGTCGCCGGGTCGCAAAGGCTTTGCGAATGCTTCAGAACAAGCAGCAGCAGAATCCTTGGAAAAAACATAGCAACATGCCGCTGTAACTTTGACTGGCTGTCCTCTAGCAGGATAGTGCTCAAGCTTATTGCGTCTAACAAATCAGGGGGCTTAATATCGTGGCCTTGTTTGAGAAGATCCTTATTGCAAACCGTGGCGAGATTGCTTGCCGCGTCATCCGTACAGCCCAACGTTTGGGTATAAAAACGGTTGCTGTTTATTCTGATGCAGATGCATCGTCACTTCACGTTGAAATGGCTGATGAAGCCGTTCGTATCGGGCCTGCCGCGTCTGCTGAAAGCTATTTGGTAATTGAGAAGATTATCGCAGCTTGTAAAGAAACCGGCGCTCAGGCGGTGCATCCTGGGTTTGGGTTTTTATCTGAAAACTCTTCCTTCGTTAAAGCGTTGGATGATGCGGGTATTGTCTTCATTGGCCCACCTACTAATGCAATTGCGGCTATGGGTGACAAGATTGAATCCAAGCATCTGGCGCAAGCCTCAAATGTGAGCACTGTTCCAGGTCACATGGAGTTGATTAAGGATGCCGAAGAAGCTGTCCAAATTTCAACCAGCATCGGTTATCCCGTAATGATCAAGGCTTCTGCCGGTGGCGGTGGTAAAGGTATGCGGGTTGCCTATAACGATGACGAAGCTCGCGAGGGTTATGGTTCAGCTCAGAACGAAGCGCGGACGAGTTTTGGTGATGATCGTATCTTCATTGAAAAGTTTATTGAAGAACCTCGACACATTGAAATCCAGGTCATGGGTGATAAGCATGGTAATGTCATTCACCTTGGAGAGCGTGAGTGTTCAATCCAACGTCGCCATCAAAAGGTAATTGAAGAAGCGCCATCGCCCTTTTTGGATGAGGCAACACGAGCAAGAATGGGGGCTGAATCTGTCGCTCTTGGTCAGGCCGTAAATTATCATTCGGCTGGTACCGTAGAGTTCATTGTCGACAAGGATAAGAACTTTTACTTCCTGGAAATGAATACACGTATTCAGGTCGAACATCCGGTGACCGAGTTAATCACCGGTATTGATATTGTGGAATGGATGATCCGGGTTGCAGCTGGTGAAAAGCTGCCTTTGACCCAGGATGAAGTTAAGCTCGAAGGCTGGGCTGTTGAATCTCGCGTTTATGCAGAAGATCCTCTTCGTAACTTCTTGCCGTCTATAGGTCGTTTGGTACGCTATGAAGCACCTGAGTCTGATGAGGAGTTCAATGGTCGTCCTGTAATTCGTGTTGATACAGGTGTTAAAGAGGGATCAGAGATCTCTATGTTCTACGATCCAATGATTGCCAAACTCTGTACTTATGGGCCGGATCGAGAAACTGCAATCGAGAGTATGCGTACGGCGCTGGACGCTTATTATATTCGCGGGATTAACCATAATATGGGTTTCCTCTCTGCTGTAATGTCTCAAGATCGCTTTAAAGAGGGCCGTCTGACAACAAATTACATTCCTGAAGAGTTCCCTGATGGGTTCCATGGTATTCAAGCCAGCGAAGAACAGAACAAGCTGTTGGTCGCTGTTGCTGCCGTTTTACAGACCAACTTGTCTGAGCAAACGGCACTTGGTGCACATATCAATGGACTTCAAGGCGTAGACATTGCGGTTGAATTGACAGTCTTTATCGATCGGGTCGCCTATCCGGTGGTTATTGACCTTCAAGACGATGGATACCTTGTTTCTGCTGAAGGCTATGAGGCCGTGATCAGAGGCGACTGGATGGCACATGAGCCAGTGTTCTTTGCGGAAGTAAACGGGGAAGAAACCGTCGTTCAAGTCGATCGCCGGGGACCTGCACTTAAGTTGACACTTTCAGGGTTAACTGTTGAGGCGCTGGTCATTGAAAGTCGATTGGCTGAATATAACTCTTTGATGCCAGAAAAACTGCCACCGGATCTTTCTCAATTCCTTTTGTCTCCGATGCCAGGGTTATTGGTCTCTGTTGCTGTGGAAGAGGGGCAGGCCGTTAAGGCTGGTGAAGAATTGGCAGTTGTTGAAGCTATGAAGATGGAAAATATTCTCAGAGCCGAAAAAGATGTTGTTATTGCCAAAGTTTCAGCAGCAGCAGGTGAAAGCCTTGTCGTTGATCAGGTGATAATCGAATTCGAGTAAGTAGCCTATTTGAGTTAATTTCTAAAAGGGTCGCCATTGTGCGGCCCTTTTGTTTTTTGGTCCTTGCACTGAGGAATATCTAGGGTGAAGATATTTTGATAGGCATGAGGGAAAGTACTTTCATATCTGATAGATACTCTCAACATAAAGGGCTGAAGCATGGACCAGCTAGAGTTACCAAGTGATATTGTGTGGTCTGACCGTCGGTTTTGGTTTCAGGATTTAGAAGCACAATACAGTCAATCAGGGTCTCATTCTCCGAGTGAACAAGCCTGTGCTTTAATGATTGATCTTCAGGCAATTTTTTGCGCAGGAGCGTGGGCTGCGACGATAATTTTATCGACCTCTATTATCCAGGCCCAGATGAAAGAACATGGAACCTACCTCACCTGGATCGATCCAAAAGAGCTGACCTGGATGAATAAGCTACGCAATAGGCTCGTTCATGGCGATAAGCGTAAACCAGGCCTAACAATCCAAGATCAGTGGACGAGAAGGGATGAGTGGGAGAAGCGTGCCCGCAAAGCCGTCGAAATAACGTTCAAGGCTTTGTATGAATATGAAGATGATGATTGATCCTTTGTATTTTTGACACTGAATAATGGATAAAAATATCCCCTGAAAGATCGTTTCAGGGGCTTGAAGTTTAAGGCAGGTCGCTGTTTTTTGCTATTTAGGCTGCTTTTTTCATTTCTTTCGCCACTTCTGGGTGAGTATTGTGCACGTGGTGTTTTTCTTCCACGCGTTTCACACCAAGGTTTGCAAAGAAGGCAACGAGCAACAAAGCTGCCATGGCATACATGGTTGTGTTGTAGAGGCTCGGTGTTGGATCCAGAGTTCCTTCAGGTGCGATTTCCAACAACTTTGTGATGGTTACTGTCTTCCCTGCGATAAGCTCTTGTAACTTATCTATACCGGCTCCGAACTTGGCCTGGAAAGCCGCGGGATCGACTTTGCTTGCAAGGTCGATCAAGGCACCGTCCAAAGATTTCTGACGAAGGTAAGTAATTGCAAAAGGTCCGAGAACACCAGCTGTACTCCAAGCGGTCAACAGGCGACCGTGGATACCACCAACGTGGAGGGTGCCAAAAACATCAGCCAGGTAGGCCGGAATGGTTGCGAAACCCCCGCCATACATAGTGAAGATCACCATCGTCGCAGCATAAAAGAGAACTAACCACATTACCGCTGGGTTCACACTGACCTGATTGGCAACCAGAGGAATAGATAGATAAAGAATAATGCCTAGAATGAAGAAGCAATGATAAGTGTTTTTACGGCCAATAAAATCGGACATTGAGGCCCAGATAAATCGCCCACACATGTTAAAGACGGATATCATCAAAACATAGGTCGCGGCAAAGTTCGCATCTACTATACCAGGCAGGGTTGATCCAAATATTTCCGTCATCATTGTTTTCGCAACACCGATAACACCGATACCGGCGGTTACATTCAAACAAAGAACGATCCACAAGCGATAGAACTGAGGTGTTTTCGTAGCTTGATCAATATGAACATCATCATTTGTAATCATGCGCTTGCTTGATTCGTCTGCCGTCGGCGCAATCCATCCTTCAGGCTTCCAGCCAACCGCTGGAATACGGTATGAAAAAGCTGCGATGACCATAACGATGAAATAAACAATGCCAAGGGTCAGAAAGACACTGGACACACCTGTGTTGCCCGTTCCCACAACATAGACCCCTTCAGGGCCTGCCAATGGCATTTTAGCCATATCAGCAACAGAGGCGACGACAACTTCGACTTGGCTGCCTGCAACTTGGGCAAAGCGTCGCCCACCTTCAGTAATAAGATCGATATCTGTAATTTTACCGAGATATTCAGGAGCTTGATAAAACACGCCAAGTAAATAGGTTTTAAGAGGCGCGCCTATCATGGCGCCACCACCAAAGCCCATGATCGCCATTCCTGTCGCCATCCCGCGGCGATCTGGGAACCAACGTAAAAGCGTGCTCACAGGTGATACATAAGCAAGGCCAAGACCAATACCGCCAATGGCACCATAGCCGAGATAAATCAGCCAAAGTTGATGTGTAGAGATTCCGATACTTCCGATTAAGAAACCACCACCCCAGCAACAGGCAGCAAGAATACCTACGGTGCGGGGACCTACTCTTTCAAGCCATTTGCCGCCAATGGCAGCTGCTAACCCAAGAAAGACGATGGCTGTTGAAAATATCCAGACGACAGAACTTAAGCTCCAATCATCGGCCGCGCCTGCGACGACACCGTATTCTTTTACCAATGGGGTATTGAAAATACTCCAAGCGTAAACGGACCCAATACATAAGTGAATTGCAATAGAAGCTGGTGGAACGAGCCAACGGTTGAACCCTGGCTTGGCGATTATACGCTCTTTGCTTAGCATGGCCATTAAACCGGACATGATTTTGATCTCCTCAAATCGATTTATTATTTATCCGCTTAACTTCAGAACGGAGTCTGTCAAAAAGCGGTCTTCCTGTTTGTTGACTTCAGGCCAGAGCCAGATCGGCTTTTTCCATGAAGGATAAGCTCCTAAGAGCAAAGGGCATGCCAAGACACGGTTTGGAGAGATAAGTTGAGTAAAACAGTCAGTTTTGTTTTTTGAATTAAGTGATTTGAGATTTAGGTATGGGACATATTGGGTCGGCATCATATTGTGCGGGACATTTTGTCTCAAAGAGTAGGTTTTTTGGACATCATATGAATAAGCAGATGTGTCAGGCAATATGCTGGCAAGCGTGACAAGGCGGCTGTAAGCCAGTAAAAATACAAGAAACGTGAGGTCATCAAGAACCCAGAGCACAGTTTAAAAACGGATGCCATATATAACGGCATGGAATAAATAATACTACGGGAGTGTGGGATATGGGTACATCACAAGCGGAGGATAACTCAAAGCGGGTAGCTCAAGGTGACAACCCTGGGAGTGCTTCTGCTGTAAAAGATGGCAAGACAACGTTTTCGATATTGGTTGTTGATGATGAACCCGGTATTCGTGATTTTTTACAGCGCTCCCTTACCAAAACTTATAGCCACGTTGAAATAGCATCATCCGCAGAAGAAGCAGAAGTACTCAGGTCAAAAATTCATTTTGATCTTTTTGTAGTCGATATTTGTCTTCCAGGTCTTTCTGGCGTCGATTGGCTCAAATCTATTGTTGAACAAGATTGGCAGTCGGACGTTATTTTTATGACAGCTTTTGCAGATGTTGATAAGGCAATTGATGCTTTGAGGATGGGGGCATCCGACTTTGTTTTAAAACCTTTTCGCCTTGAACAGATGGCTTCATCCGTTCGTCGGTGTGTTGAAAAACGACGATTGATGAGAGAAAATTTCGTTCTAAAACGTCGTATCGATAATCTTTATTCTGCCGAAGGCATGATTGGGAATAGCGATTTGTTCACCAATCTTCGTCAAATGATATCTCGGATAGCTCCCAGCCCATCTGTTGTCTTGATCGAAGGGGAAACCGGCACGGGTAAAGAGCTTGTTGCCAGTGCTATTCACAAGGAAAGCGGACGGAAAGGGCCATTTGTTCCTGTAAACTGTAGTGCAATTTCTCCAGAATTGATTGAATCGGAATTGTTTGGACACCTCAAAGGGGCATTCACGGGCGCGCAAAAGGCTCGGGACGGCCTCTTTTCCTATGCTGATGGTGGGACGCTGTTTCTTGATGAAATTTCCGAGATGCCTTTGATGATGCAGGCCAAGTTGTTAAGGGCATTGGAGGAAAAAACCATTAGGCCAGTGGGGAGCGAGCGTGAGACCCCGGTTGATGTCAGGATTGTTGCTGCGACCAATCGTAATTTGGAGGCAGAGAAAGACCTGGGTAATTTTCGGGCAGATCTTTTTTATCGACTGAACGTGGTAAAGCTTTCCATTCCTGCTTTACGCGAGCGGCGAGAAGACATTATGCCGTTAGTTCAGCATTTTTCTCATATGTTAGCTGCTCAATTGGGAATGATGACAATCCCATTTGATCAACAAGATTTCTACGAAATGGAGCTGTACTCCTGGCCAGGAAATGTACGTGAACTGAAGAACTTAATTGAAAGATGTTTCCTGTTGGGAGCTTTTCCCAAAGATTTGCTGGCAAACAGGCCTTCTGAAAAGAGAGATGATGTAGGGTACTCTCCTCGTTGGGATTTAGAGGCAGTTGAGAAAGACCATATTTGTAAAGTATTAGAATTGGTGGAGGGGAATAAAACGAAAGCAGCAGAAATGCTTGGAGTGTCGAGGAAAACTCTTACGCGAAAACTCCAGTTATGGAACGAGGCAGGTCGTGCTGAATAGAAAGATGGAATAGACGATGATTAAACGCCTCTATACCCTTATCACGCATAGTCTTCGTTATAAGCTTTTGTTATTGGTTCTTTTTCCAGTTTTGATTGTTATGCCGACTGTAATTGGTATGGCTTATATCTGGAGTAACGATATCAGTTACCGTCAATTATTGATGAAAGTGAACGGAGATTTGTCTGTTGCTCATGAGGCATTCCTTCGTGAACAAAACAGCTATCTCTCTAAATTAACCCTCCTTGCTGAATCTCATTCTTTTCGAAAGGCGCTGGAACAGCGGTTCTCTTCTGGAGGACTGGCTACGCCTATAAGTCCCTTGCTAAAAAATTTTCAAAACCAGGAAGGCTTTGATTTTGTTTACCTGGTTGATGGTCGTGGATGTGACTATTGGCAAAGAAGCTACTGTGAATTTAGGAAAAGTCCTTTATTGGAACGTTCTAAGATTCAAGGCCCCTCTACGGGGGTGGAGATTTTTAGCGCTAAAGAACTTTCTGTTATTGGGCCTGAGTTATCAGAGCAGGTTTACTTGCCTCTTATCCCCACATCTCGTGCTAGAGCTACCGATCGTTTGTTTGAAGACAGGGGAATGGTCCTACACAGTTATTATCCTCTACGTAATGATACAGGAGAGATTGAAGCGTTCCTTGTGGGCGGGGTTTTGGTGAATAAGGATTATTCCTTTGTCGATCGCTTACGGGATATTGTTTATAGCAAAGGCAGCTTGGCTGAAGATAGCCTAGGGACCATCACGGTGTTTCTCGAGGACGTACGCATCAACACCAACGTCCCTAATCTTTTACAGTCGCCTGGGAAGCGTGCATTAGGTACACGCGTGTCTGATGAGGTCCGAAGCCGTGTTTTGGATCAGGGATTAAGCTGGATAGATAGGGCCTTTGTTGTCAGTGAATGGTACATTTCTGCTTATGAGCCAATTGTTGATGTTAATGGAGTGCGCGTAGGGATGCTCTACGCCGGATTTCTTGAAGCTCCTTTTAAAGATATCTACCTTGAAGGTTTAATGAAACTACTCGCTCTTTTTGTGGCGATTACCTTATTTTGTGTTGTGATCGCCATGCTGGTTGCGCGGTCGATTTTTAAACCCATTGAAGCCATGGCAAATGTGATCTCCCGCGTTCAGAAGGGAGATGATCTTCGTATCGGTTGGATTAAAGCCCAAGACGAAGTGGCGACGCTGGCCAACCAGTTTGATGCATTACTCGATCAATTAGGAGAGCAGAGAGATAAAATTCAGCTCGATGCAGATGAGTTAGAGCGTAAAGTTGATCAACGCACTGTACAGCTCCAACGACGAACTGAAGACTTAGAGCATAATATCAAACTGTTGGAGCGAACTCGAGAACAGCTAATTGCCAAAGAAAAGCTCGCTGCTATTGGTGAGTTAACGGCTGGTATTGCTCATGAAATAAATAACCCAACTGCTGTGATACTCGGAAATATGGACCTAATGACCGCTGAGCTTGGAGAGAATGCAGCCTCAGTTGAACAAGAAACGCGTCTTATCATTCAGCAAGTTTATCGTATCAGAGCGATCATCAACAACCTCCTGCAATACTCTCGTCCTTCTGATTATCAGAATCATTCTATGGCCGTGGATATCAATCAAGTCACCACAGATACGTTGGTTCTTGTTCAATACGATCTGGAACGGAAAAAGGTAGAGCTAAAACTTGACCTTCAATCGACAAGGCGAGTGGGAGGTAATCACCAACAGTTCCAACAAGTACTGATTAACTTAATTGTAAATGCGATGAACGCAATTTCCGACCAAGGATCGATAACTATTCGAACACGGGACTGGAATAACGAAGGTGTTTTGTTCGTCATACGTGATAATGGGTGTGGCATCAAACCAGCTGTCCTTCCACGTATTTTTGATCCTTTTTTTACCCAAAGAAATAATGGAACAGGGCTCGGTTTGTCTGTTAGTTACGGGATACTAAAAAGGTTTGAAGCGGAAATAGAAGTGCGTTCTCGCGTTGGCGTCGGGACTTGTTTTTATATTTGGTTTTCTCCAAAAATTCAGATTGATCTTGATAGTGATGATATCGATATATTTGCTGATATCGCTTAACTTTTATGGCTGTTTAATTCAGATCTATTTTTAAATAATTTCAGGAAACAGCCTCCTTTTTAAGCCGTTTCCTGAGTATTTTATTGTTTATAACTTGGTTGTTCTCGATCTAGTTTACGAATAAGACCAGCCCAATCACGTACCCCGATATCTGGGTAGAGATCATATTGACGGGCAGTTTTTTCACAAACTTCTGAGGATGGCATTGTAAGCTCTGCCTGTCCTTTCATAAGGTCGACTTGCACCTGTGCAGCTTTCTCGAGATAAAACATAGCATTAAAAGCATGAGCAACTGTTTTTCCAACCGTAAGTAACCCGTGATTTCGCAAAATCATGGCCTCGTGAGTTTTTAAATCCTTCACTAAGCGGGCTCTTTCGTCCAAGTCGAGAGCAACACCTTCATAATCGTGTATTCCAAGGCGATTATAAAAGCGCAAGGCGTGTTGATTAAGAGGAAGCAACCCATCTTTCATTGCTGAGATTGCCATACCCGCACGCGTATGGGTGTGTATGACACAACCCACATCTTCCCGCGCCATATGTATGGCGCTGTGGATGACGTATCCTGCCTTATTGATTATAGCTTTGCCGGGAGTAAGTACTTCACCATCTTCTGTCACCTTTAGAAGTGATGACGCGGTTATCTCTTCAAAATGAAGCCCGAGCGGGTTAAGGAGGAACGTTCCATCTTCCGGGATGCGCGCGGATATGTGAGTGGAAGTTAAATCTGTCCATCCATATAACGCCACCAAGCGATAGCACGCGGCTAAATCAACACGAATGGACCACTCTTGATTAGAAAACTCATGCATTTTTATACTCCATATTCCGGTTTTTCGCCTGCAATTGTGTAGCGATGCATAAGGCGCCGGTGTCCTTCGTAATCATTGATAGCAAAATGCATTGTGTTTCTGTTATCCCAAAGGGCGAGGGACCCGGGCTCCCATTTAAAACGGCAAGTAAAGGCCGGGCGGATCGCAAACTGACAAAGGAAATCAATAAGAGGTTTGCTTTCTTCTTCAGTCATGTCTTCAAAACGATAGGTGTAGGCGGGGTTAATAAACAGAGATTTGTTTCCAGTTTCTGGGTGAGTTCTTACAACTGGATGTTTCACTTCAATTCTGATTTCATCAGCGTTGTTAAAGCTGATTGCATAGTCGCCCTTACGAATTTTTAACTGCTGTTTTAAACCATGTGCAACGTGTTCAGCTTGCAACCCGTTCAACATATTTTGCATGGCGGGCGAGAGGTTTTGGTAAACCATTTCCATATTGGTCCAGGTAGTATCGCCGCCATATGGTGGTAGCTCTCTGGCATATAGCGCAACCCCCATACTCGGAGCTTCTAAATAGGATGTATCTGAATGCCAGGAACCACCAAAGTTGTACCCTGTGTCATCTGCCTCTTTGAGTAATTCAATTAATTCGGGGTATTTATCGTGGGACTTAACAAATAGATCCGATTGTGGTGGCCCGATTTGTCGGCCAAATGTGATATGTTGTTCGGGAGTTAGGTCCTGATCTCTAAAAAAAAGAACCTTATATTCCCAGAGTGCAGATTTGATCTCAGATAAAAGATCTTCATTCATAGATCTTGAAAGATCGACACCAGAGATTTCGGCACCTAAGGCTCCTGCAATTGGTTTTATTGAAACTTTTGGGGTATGAAAGTTCATCTTTGCTTCCTTGCTGGTTTGTTAAGAACAGCTTAGGGAGATTATTTTTATCATTTCTTCTTTATCGGACATTGTTTTGTGCTAATTAGACTAAATGCACAAACCAATAGAATACAAAGATAAGCCGGAACGATTTGGGTTTTTTCTAACTCCTGGTTTCTCTCTTCTTGCCTATTCGACTTTGGCGGAAGCATTTCGGATTGCAAATGAGATCGCAGAGCAAGAAATTTACACGTGGTCTACTGTTGCTGCCTCATTAGAGCCCATACGTTCAGCAAATAACCTAACGATCATTCCTGATTATGTTTATGGCCCTGATCTCTCTTTCGATAGCTTGGCAGTCTGTAGTTCTAAAGATGTTCATTACTTTGATGATGAGGGGGTTTTCCACTGGTTGCGTCGTCTGGACCGAATGGGTTGTTCGGTCGGCGGTATCACAAGTGGTAGTTGGGTGTTGGCCCATGCGGGGTTACTGAAGGGGTACCGTTCGACGTTACATTGGCAGGAAATAACAGCATTTCGTGAAAGGTTTCCTAACCTAGAGGTCAGCACCAATCTATTTGAGTTGGACCGACAAAGGTTTACCTGCTCAGGTGGTATGGCTGCATTAGATATGGTTTTAACGATGATCGGGCGTCGATACGGATTTCACTTCGCGTCTCAAATAAATGAACGATTGGTAAGAGATCATATTCGTGAGTCAACAGAACAGACCGTTTTATCCAGCTCCGCCCGTTCAGCTATTGGAGATGAAAAGCTACGGGCAGCTTTAGAAATTATGGAGCTTAACCTTGAAACACCGGTCCGCATTCAAGAGATTGCCAATCGAGTTTTTCTGTCCCAAAGACAGCTTGGCCGCATTTTTGAGAAATTTTTTCAACATTCCCCACAGCAATATTATTTGAGACTAAGATTAGACCGTGCTTTTCATCTCTTAGAGCAGACCGCTCTTTCTGTTTCTGAAATTTCATTGGCAACCGGATTTGAATCTCAAAGTCAGTTTGGGGTTGCTTATAAAAAGCGTTTTGGCCACTCTCCCTCGACAGAAAGAAAGATGTGAAATTTAGTGCTGAGGAGATGTTTAGGATAATTGATAGATAAGAAATAAGCCCCCACCTGTTAGGGTGAGGGCTTGGCGTCTGGTTCGCTTTTTTTGTTTGGGAAGACGGCTTACTCAGACGCTTTGTTAGTGTTTGTTGAAAATTGATATATTTTGTTTATGCGCCCTCGAAACCACGGGATACTTCCCAGTCTGTTACTTGGCGGTCATATTCTTCTTGCTCCCACTCCGCAGCGCGGGTGTAGTGATCGATTACATCGTTACCCATGGCAGCACGAAGCATCTCTGATTTGTTAAGAGCAACTGTTGCCCCCCGAAGAGTACTTGGAATAGAGCGAGCACTTTCAGAAGCGTAGGCATCACCTTTAAATTCGGTCTCTAGTTCGCGCTTGCTCTCAATCCCGTCAATGCCTGCTGCGAGTAGAGCAGCCATAGCAAGATAAGGGTTAAGGTCAGAGCCACCAACGCGACACTCAATCCGAATAGCCTTGGAGGCTTCACCACAAAGTCGATAACCAGCAGTGCGGTTATCTTTGCTCCAAATGGCTTTTGTCGGGGCAAAAGTGCCTTCGGCAAAGCGTTTGTAGGAGTTGATATGGGGCGCAAGGAAGTAGGTCAGATCACTGGCGTTATGTAGTAACCCGGCTATATACTGGCGCATAAGCTCGGACATACCGTATTGACCATTTGGATCATGGAATAGAGATTCTTTACCATCAGCAGACCAGAGAGACTGATGTACGTGCGAAGAGCTCCCAGCCGCATCATTGTGCCACTTGGCGAGGAAAGTTAATGCTTTGCCTTTTTGCCAGGCGATCTCTTTGCAACCATTTTTGATGAAAGCATGGTTATCGGCAGAAATGAGAGCATCATCATATTTAACGTTGATTTCTTCTTGGCCTGCAGAGGCTTCGCCTTTGGAGCACTCAACAACAATACCTGCGTCGTGTAACCCATTACGGATCGCGCGCATCACGTCTTCTTCTTTGGTGGTCTGGAAGATATGATAATCTTCGTTGTATTTTCCGAGAGTTTCCAGGTTGTGATAGCCCTTTTTGTGAACCTCTTCGTAGGATTTTTCAAAGAGATAAAACTCAAGTTCAGAAGCCATAAAGGCTTTCATACCCATTGATTCCAAACGAGCGACCTGTTTCTTTAGAACGGCGCGAGGAGAATGAGCAACCTCAGCATGTGTTTCGTGATCTAAGATGTCACACAGGACAAAGGCGGTGCCTTCTAACCATGGAACGCGACGCAAGGTACTTAGGTCGGGCTTCATGGTGTAGTCACCATAGCCCGCTTCCCAACTGGTGGATTTATAGCCTTCTACTGTCTCCATCGCCATGTCAGTGGCAAGAAGATAATTACAGCTGTGGGTTTCTGAAGCGCCAGTCTTAACGAAAAAGTCCGCATGGAACCTTTTGCCCATGAGGCGGCCTTGCATGTCGACGAGACAAACAAGAACAGTATCAATCTCGCCGCTGGAAACGGCTTGTTTTAGATCTTCAAAGGACAGGTTACCGGACATTCGATTAACTCTTATTCTAGTGGTGTTTGACAAGGGTGTCACAGCCCGAATACCGGGCTGCGACATAATAAGTAGAATTAGCCGTAACGATAAGGTTTACCAGCTTTTTCCATTGTTTTTGCGTATTTTTTAAGAATGTCGACTACACGCTTCGAACGTGGGCTTTGCTCTGCAACTTCATCCCAGAACTTGTAAGCTTCTGCTTCAACAGTCGCCCATTCTTCATCAGGAATAGTTGTAAGCTCAAGCTTGGTACCTTCGGTACGAAGTTGTGCTTCTCCACCCCAATACCAATGTTGACGATAGTAGTGAGAGCTATCCATGCAAAGCTTGAACAGTGTTTTTAGATGCTCAGGTACTTCATTCCAACGATCTTCGTTTGCAAAGAAAGAACCACACCATGCACCGGAAATGTTATTAGTGAGGAAGTACTTGGTTACATCCGCCCAACCAACAGTGTAATCTTCGGTAATACCAGACCAGGCAATACCATCGAGTTCACCAGTTTGCATTGCAACTTCGATGTCTTCCCATGGCAGAGTTACAGGAACAACGCCAAAACGAGACAAGAAGCGGCCAGCTGTTGGGAAGGTGAATACACGCTTGCCTTTTAGATCTGCAAGGCTACGAATTGGTTCTTTAGTCGCAAAATGACACGGGTCCCACGCACCAGCTGAGAGCCACTTAACACCTTCAACTTCGGCATAAGCTTCTTCCCAGATTTCGTTCAGGCCGTACTGGTTGAAGAGCACAGGAACATCAAGGCTGTAACGTGTGCCGAATGGGAAATAGCCACCGAAAATTGAAACATCAACCGGTGCTGCGATTGAATCGTCATCGCTTTGTACCGCATCAATGGTGCCTTTTTGCATGGCACGGAATAGCTCACCTGTTGGGACAAGCTGATCTGCGTAGAAGAGTTCAATAACCATTTCGCCATTTGCTGCTTTGTTAAAAGCATCGATGGCTGGTTTGATTACATGCTCACCCAAAGCTGGGCCAGCATAAGTTTGAAGGCGCCACTTGATTGTGGATTGAGCATGGACAGCTGGTGCTGCCAAAGCTGTTGCTCCAGCGGCACCGACAGTGGCTAAGCCAGCCTTTTTGATAAACTCGCGTCTATTTGTCATCGTAAGATACTCCCTGTTTATACTCATTAATAACCAGAAGAAATTCCGGTTGGTTTAAGCTCTTTTATTATTTCGTGTCGTTCAGTCTTCACTTGTTTTTTTATTTAACCTCCTATTTCAATTTATACTTTGTCATCCCGTATAGTTTGCTTTGACGTACTCGGGTAACCAAAGAGCAATGTCTGGGAATGACATAACAATCACTAATGCGAAGATCATGATCAGTACAAAGGGAATCACGGAGCGATAGATATCGATTAGTGAAATTTCTGGTGGTGCCATGGCTTTCATCAAAAAGAGATTGTAACCAAATGGCGGTGTCATATAGGCAACTTGGACTGTAATTGTATAAAGCACGCCATACCATATCGGGTTAAAGCCAAGGCTGATAACCAACGGGATGTATAGCGGTGCAACAATAACCAACATTGCGGTGTCATCTAGGAACATTCCCATAACGATGTAGGAAAGTTGCATAAGGATGAGGATTTCCCAAGGGCTCAAACCCCATTTTTCTAAAAATAGGCTTTCAATTGCTTTGACTGCGCCTAAGCCATCAAAAACAGCGCCAAAGGCTAGGGCTGCGAGAATGATCCACATAAACATACAGCTGATGCCCAGCGTTTGCCGGATTGTTGTTTCGAGAACCTTAAGGGTCAGACGTCTTCTGAATAACGCGGCAAGCATGGCAGCGGTGGCGCCAACGGCAGAGCTTTCAACCAGACTGGTTACACCAGCTACAAAAAATCCTGTCATGAAAACAAAAATCAAAAGAGGCAGAATTCCGGCTTTTAAAAGTGAAAGTTTTTCACCTAAAGGAATATCACGCTCTTCTTTTGGAAGGACAGGACCAAGCTCAGGCTGTAAGCGGCATCTAACGACAATGTAAACAACAAACATCACGGCAAGCATTAAGCCAGGAACTGCACCCGCCAACCATAATTGACCAACGGGTTGGCGCGCAATCATACCATAAAGTACAAGAACCACGCTTGGCGGAACGAGGATACCAAGGGAACTCCCGGCCTGGATGACACCGGTCACCATAACCTTGTCGTATCCCCGGCGTAACATTTCGGGGAGGGCAATGGTGGCACCAATAGCCATACCGGCAACGCTCAGCCCATTCATGGCTGAAATCAGAACCATAAGGCATATGGTACCAATTGCGAGCCCGCCATGTATGGGACCCATCCAGACATGGAACATCTTGTAGAGATCGCCTGCGATACCTGATTCCGATAACATGTACCCCATAAATACAAAAAGGGGCAGGGTAAGCAGAGGATACCAACTCATCAATTTTGACGCGGCAGTAAAGGGCATTTCTACGCCACCTTCACCCCACAGGAAGAGGGCAGCAATGGCCGCAACAAACCCGATCGCACCAAAAACGCGCTGACCAGTTAGGATCATGACCATCATGGTCGAGAACATCAGTAATGCGATTAATTCATAACTCATTACAGTGTTACTCCTCTGGCTTTTGCCAGATCTTTAAAAAATGTTGCAGTTGCCTGGAGAAGCATAAGAACAACTCCCAATGTCATAATTACCTTGATGGGAGCTAACGGGTATTGAATCAATGTACGTGTTTTTTGCCCAACTTCGATTGTATACACCGTGCTTGATATCGCCCCAATCAGAAGTACGACGAGATAGAATACGAGGAAAATTGAAGTGAAAGCATCCGCGCCAGCTTGGCCTCTTGGAGACCAGCGGCTATAAAAAAGATCCATGCGGACATGAGCATCCTGTTGCATGGAATATCCGCCCCCAAGCAGGTAGTAAGCAGACATCAGGAATTGGGAGATGGTGACTACCGAGTTTATCGGTGTATCAAATATTGTTCTTGAGATTGATGAATAGAGAAGTAAACCAATCATCAAGAAAATCAGATGCATAGTCACAAGCCCTGTAAACTTGTTTAGTGCATCTACGCCCCGGACGTAGGATTTTATTATATTGGGCATTTCAATTTCCCGTTAATGTCGGTTTTGTTATAGGAGCTGTCTGGTTGCTCGGTATCCCAAGGTTGTTTTTGGTCTGATTAATTGCCTGCACCATTAGGGTGGCTAATTTTTCTTGGCTTTTTTCATCAGAGATTAGGTCGTTTCGTATTTCAAGCATAACGTTCATCAGGCCACGTGGTAAAGCATGCTCTGTTAGGGTGTGAGTGACCCCATCAATGGGTGCATAGGGTTCATTCAATCGCAAATCATAATGGTTGGCTTCCAGTGAAAAGGATTTGATTAAACCCTTTGCAAATCGATCGTCTTGATCATGAAGGAGCCCAATTTCTACGTCTCGTTTCTCGCCCTTATATAACGGGGTGAAAGAATGAACTGTAATAACGACAGGATTGAGTCCTTCAGATATTTTTTGATCGAGGCAAGACGAGAGAGCCTTACGAAAGGGAACGTAAATATTGGCGATTCTTTCATCGCGCTCTTTTTGGGTAAGCCCACGATTTCCAGGGATTTCAAAGATTTCACTTTGAACTGGCATAGCGTTGTGAGCTTCAGGAGGACGATTACAGTCATAAACCAGTCGAGAGATGCATTGTTCAACTAACGGTGCATCCAAGAGCTTTGACATGGTTTGTGCAACAGCGAGTGCGCCCGGATCCCATGCGATGTGCTTTTCCAGCACGTCTTCTTGAAGGCCAAGACTGTTGTATTCTGGAGGTATATAATTTGATGCATGTTCGCAGACGATAACGAACTCTCCATCACCAGACAGATTGGTTGTTTTAACCATGCTGTCTACTGAAGATTCGTCTGCAGATTTTGTGAACTTACTCGTCAATAACGATACCCCTGGTGTTTTTTTTATTAGGTATTTTTGTAATTATATTTTCAGAACTAAAAAAAATGTCAAGATATTTTCTGAAAGGATAATTTCAAAATATTATTATGTGGAGAAATTTCTTCATTTGTGTTTAGCTTAGCCATTCTTTATCTACTTATTGGCGCGTAGACTTTTGGCTATTGGTGCAAACCTTGCAGGAAATAGAAAATCTGAAAATGGATGAAAATCAAAATCTTACTGTCGCGGAACGCATTCGTACCAAGTTTGACAGCCTGACGCGGGCAGAACGACAGTTAGCAAATTCTATTTTAGAAGACTATCCTGTTTCTGGCCTGGGAAGTATTACCGACGTTGCTGAGTCTTCAGGTGTGTCGACTCCAACGGTTGGCCGGATGGCTAAAAAAATGGGCTTTGGGGGCTTTCCTCAAATGCAGGCTCAATTACGAACTGAGCTAAAAGCAACGATATCAAATCCAATTGCCAAACATGACCTATGGGCCGAAAACGTTCCCGATACTCATATTTTAAATCGCTTTGCTGAATCTGTGATGGAAAATATGCGTCAAACACTTCGGCAGATTAGTCCTGAAGATTTTAATGCTGTGGTCTCTCTTCTCTCTGATCTAGATCACGATATTCATGTGGTCGGCGGGCGGATAACCCGGTCGATGGCGGATAACTTTTTTACTCACATGCAAGTCATTCGATCAGGGGTGACCTTGGTTGCGCCGAATTCAAATGCGTGGGCGCACTACGTTTTGAATATGAAAGAAGGGGATGTCCTCGTTATCTTTGATATTAGGCGTTACGAGCATGATATTCTTCGGTTGGCTGAAGTTGCGAAATCTCGCGGTGTAAATCTTATCCTCTTTACAGATCAGTGGGGTTCTCCGGCCGCCAAACTTGCGGCCTATAGCTTAAACTGTCGTATTGAAGTTCCATCCGCTTGGGACTCATTGGTTGTAACGCTTTTCTTGGTTGAAGCCATTATAGCTGCGGTTCAAACCAATACTTGGGAAGAAACCAAGGGGAGGATGAAAACCCTGGAAGAGCTGTTTGATCAAACCAAGATGTTCAAAAAATTCATCTAGAGTCAAAACAGGCGAACGCGAGTAACGTTCAGCCTGCTTAATTCGTGTTGTTCGAACGTTTTTAGTCTGGGCTTGGTAAGCTCTGATCCATTTCGCGGGCGGGTTGCGGACAACAGCTGCCAACAATTTTGGCAGGAACACCCACGGCCGTGCAGTGGGCGGGAACGTCTTCTAAGACAACCGAGGTCGCGCCAACTTTGGCACATTCTCCAACTTCAATATTTCCCAGAATTTTTGCCCCGGCGCAAATCAGTGCTCCTTGGCGAATTTTCGGATGACGATCACCAGTACCTTTTCCTGTACCGCCAAGAGTTACGTTTTGTAGGAGAGAGACGTTGTCTTCAATGACGGTAGTCTCTCCAATCACGACCCCTGTTCCATGGTCAATCATAATGCCTTTGCCAATACGGGCAGCGGGGTGGATATCCAGACTAAAGACTTCTGAAATTCGGTTCTGAAGGAAGAGGGCAAGAGCTTGCCTGTCATTGTTCCACAACCAGTGACTTAGGCGATAGCATTGCAGGGCATGAAATCCCTTGAAATACAAAAGAGGCTCAAGATGTGACGTGCAGGCAGGGTCACGCTCGAATACGGCAAGGATATCTGCGCGTATTGATGTCGCGATCGAGGGATCTGCTTTAAAGGCGTCTTCAAATACCTGGCCAAGAAGCTGTGCAGATACGGCATTGTTGCCAAGTTTTTCGGCTAAGAGGAAGCTTATGGCTTCTTCCAGACAATTATGGCTGAGCATTGTTGACTGTAGAAAACCGGAAAGAACGGGTTCTTTCTCGATCATATCTTTGGCTTCTCTTCGAATATAAGACCAAATGATATCGGTGGTGTCTGTTTGCTCAGCGGTATAGGCCATTGCTTTTCCTTTGGTGTTGCGTTTGCCTAAAGTAACTATAGTACATTGATATAGTGGGGTGGTTAATCAATTTAAATGATTTTTTGTGATTGTCTCTATTTGGGAACTTGATGATTTTGCTAATGGTTAAAAATTAACGCACCAGTAAAGGCTGTTAAGCCACGATTAAAGTTTTTGTATTTTTTGGCCACATGAATAAAGTAACCGCAATCATTTTTAATCATTCCTTTTGAGTGCTAATCAAAATCTCATGTCAGATATAAGTTCTTTTCTAAAGTGCCTTCCATTGGAAACCGACAGACTTCGCATCCGTCAATATCGTATGACGGACCATGATAAGACTCTTCAAATGAGCCAAGACCCCATGCTGAGGAAGTGGATACCATCAGGAGTGTATGGTGATGAAGAGCATAAAGAATATGTTTTGCAGTCGAGCTCAGATAGTCCCAAAGACTTTATCTTAGAAGACAGGATCACTGGGTGTATCGTCGGAGAAATGACTTTTCATCTCTGGTTTGTTGAGCGTACTTGGGAAATCGGGTGGTTGATATTGCCCCCTTTTCAAGGGAGGGGTTATGCCAGTGAAGCGGCAAAAGAGCTAATTAATGTGGGGTTCGGGGAGATGGAACTACACCGGATTATTGCAACAGCTCAACCCGAAAATCCTGCTTCTTCGCGTGTTATGGAAAAGGTCGGGATGAGGAGAGAAGGCTTATTCAAGCAATGTATTCCTCGGCCGGACGGCACTTGGTGGGACGAGGTGCTTTATGCTGTCTTGGCCGAAGAATGGAAAGCTGCAGGATAATTCTGACAAGATCATTCTGCTAGACGCCCCTTGTTACCAAGAGAGGGATTAGTGTTGTTCTTGGAGAATTTTTTTCAAAAACTTTTTGGTCCTTTCTCGCTTAGGAGAAGAGAAAAGTTCTTTTGCCGGTGCTTCTTCGACAATTTGTCCATCGGCCATGAAAATGACTCGATCGGCCACGTCTCTGGCAAAAGCCATCTCATGAGTGACGATAACCATGGTTCTATCTTCGCTTGCGAGTTCTTTGATGACGGCAAGAACTTCTCCGACTAACTCTGGATCCAAAGCTGAAGTCGGCTCATCAAAAAGAACGACTTCGGGTTCCATGGCTAGGGCGCGAGCTATGGCAACGCGTTGTTGCTGACCGCCGGAGAGTGCTGAAGGATAGGCATTTTCTTTGTTGGCCAGACCCACTTTTTTCAAAAATTTTCGGGCCCGTTTTTCGGCGTCACTAAGCTCTTCCTTCTTAACAATGACGGGACCCTCAATAATGTTTTCCAAAACGGTTCTGTGAGGGAAGAGGTTAAAGCTTTGGAAGACAAATCCTGCACGTTGCCGTAAATCACGAACTGCACGTTTTTGTTTTTTCAAATCGATGGCGGTGTCGATGCTTATATCTGAAATTCGAACCGTTCCGGCATTTGGGGTCTCAAGAAAATTCAAGCACCGTAGTAGGGTGGTTTTTCCTGATCCACTGGGGCCAATAATGGCAAGAACCTCACCTTTATGTACCTTGAGGTCTATACCCGACAGAACATGGTTGTTATCAAAGGATTTTTTCAAACCTTTAACTTCGATCATGGTCTTTTCTTCTCTGTTCGTCATGTTAGCTGTGCTTGTCATCTCAACTGGCCCTAAGGTGGCGGTTAGAGCGTTGTTCCATCTTGCTTTGAAATCTGGATATAACCGTGGAGAGTATCCAGTAGATAGCTGCAGCGCTTAGGTACATGGCAAAAACTTCATAAGTTCTGGCAGAGATGAGCTGCGCCTGTCTAAACAATTCTGGAACTTGAATTGTTGCAGCAATAGCTGTGTCTTTCAGCAGACTGAGGAAAGTATTGCCAAGCGCCGGAAGAGCCACGCGTATCGCCTGAGGTAATATGGAACGCCTCATCGCTTGGGCTGGGGTCATGCCAATGGAATAGGCTGATTCCCAATGGCTTTTATCGACTGAATTAATCGCCCCACGCAGGATCTCGCCAGTGTAACCACCCACGTTCAAGCTAAGACCCAATAGGGCTGCAGGTATCGGGTCGAGCCGGATACCAAATTCAGGGAGCCCATAGTAAATAAGGAAAAGTTGAACAATCAGAGGGGTGCCGCGGATAAACGATACGAAAAACATCGCTGGCCACTTAAAAAAGGCCGAGGGTGACAAATGCATAAAGGCAATGATGAAACCCAAAGAAAGGCCTAGCACCATAGATCCGGCGCTTAGCCCTACGGTAAACGCAGTTCCCTTTAATAAAAAGGGAACTGAGCCGAGAAGTAAATCGATCATGACATCCATGTGGTATCTGGGGTGCTATCCGTGGGGGACTCTGGGGCGCTATCTGGCCTTGAATTACTTCGTTGCGTCTAACTGAAACCATTTTTGTGAGATCGCAGCCAGTGTTCCGTCGGCACGTAATTCATCAAGACCCTTATTGAGGGCGAGGAGAAGAGTTTCGTTACCTTTGCGCAGAGCTACGCCCATGCGTTGTTTATCAAACGGCTCACCCGCCGCAACAACTTTACCGCCAGAGTTTTCTAGCAGATAAGTGGCCGCCAAACGATCGTTCAAGAAAGCGTCCAGCCGGCCAACGAGCAGGTCTTGGAGCTTAGTTGCATTGTCATCGTATGTGGATACTTCTGCGTCAGGAACATTTTTAGACAACCATTCTTCATAGTTGCTGCCTAAACCTACGCCGACATATTTGCCTGCAAGATCAGCAGCTGTATTGAAATCATTTTGTTTGTCGCTGCGCGTAATAACCTGAATGCCAGAAACCGTATAAGGTTGAGTGAAGTCGTATTTCTTCTGACGATCTTCGGTAATGGTCACTTGGTTGGTAATGATGTCGAAGCGTTCTGTTTCTAGCCCAGCTAGCATGCCATCCCATTTTGTAGGGACAAACTCCGCATTTACACCAAGACGGTCAGCCAGAGCTTTCGCAACATCGACTTCGAAGCCAACGAGTTCTCCGCTTTCATCCTGATAATTAAAAGGAGGGTAGGTGGCCTCAAGGCCAATCAAAATCGTTCCGCGGTCTTTAATTTGAGAAAGTAGGTCTTCATCGCTGTTAGCTGCAGCAGGGCTAAAAGATAGGCCAAGAAGTGATGAGGCGATCGCGGCCGCAGAAAGCAGCCCTTGAAAATAGGATTTGGTCATAATCGTTCACTTGAATGTTATATGAGGGGGTGTATTTACGCACATATGTATCATGGGAAATATAATTACAAGTTATTTCACATATTATTTGGTAATTAATTTTAATATACAAATAATATGTGTTCAATATACTTACGCTTAAGGAGGTACGTTTTTATTAACGACTACTTAGTAGAAATCTATTTCTTTAATCGCCCATGGCATTTTCTCAACGATTTCAGCCATTCCGATGGTTTTTATATAGTCTTTGCATAGGGTTGCTAATTCGAAAGGAAGTTTTCCCAATTCCTCGTTGCGTGCAACCAGAGAAATGTCTCGGTGAAAGTTTGTAAAAGGAAGGTGAACAACTTTTACCTTACCCAAAAAATGCCGACTATCGAGCAAGCCTGTTGGGGTTGTTATAGTCCATCCATGTCCTGCGGCTATCATAGGCATGATCGCCCGCGTGGTATCTAATTCATAACGATGAGGGATCGTCAGTCGTAAACGTCTCAAGTGTTGTTCGATTAGGCGGCTAATTGGCAGTTTGGGGCTGTATCTAATAAAAGGCAGTGTTGTTCGTAGGTTCTGGAAGTCATCTGGATCATAGAAAAAATCCTCAGGTAGGGCGAGGACAAAAGGTTCCCGATAAAGAGGGTGTCGTTCCATATTATCAACATCGTCCATGGGGTCCATCGTGATAATGAGATCCGTACGCCTATTAAGAAGAGCGTCTCGATGATCGTCGGTCTGTCCACTCGTTATTTTGATATTACCCTTTGGTAAAAGGGTGCCAATTTTATAGGTAAGCTCGGGAACCAAGGTATCGGCAAGGGTATCAATTACGGCAATCCGGATCTGGTTGAGCGGTACGATGTTGATTTTCTGTAAGGTACTCCACATTATCGTCACTTGGTCCAAAACCTGTTGAGCATGCTCATAATAAGTTTGCCCTGCAGGGGTCGGAGAGAGAGGCCGGACGGTTCGGTCAAAAAGGCTTGTCGAGAACAATTGCTCTTGATTGGAGATGTGTTGTGATATCGAGGATTGGGTCATCTGCAAGTGCTTCGAAGCTTCAGACATACTGCCTTTCTCTACGACCGTAACGAATATCTCCATTGCTCGAAGGCTCAATCCTTTGGTCATATTCATAAGTTACCTCTGATTTGGTGCGGCTTTTTCGTAATATAATAATTGTTAATCTTATATGTCAGAATATTAAGTTAATCTAATAGTCATGCCAGATTTAAAGGTGTTTCACTTTATCTCGTTTCTCGCATTAATATGTGTGTGTTGCTCGTTATAATTATTTCTATTATTTATAACAGTTGGTTATTGGTTATTGTTTATCGTTAAAATAAAAGATTGCATAAGTTAACTTTAGAAAAAATTATACTTAAAGTTAGATTAAATGACGAAGCTTTTCATTGTGATCTCTACCCTGCATGATTTCCTTAATGTGAAGTAAATGTCTGAATTCTGTCAGGCGATCACTATTGGGAGAAGGTAATGTCACAACGTTTTGTTTTGGACCCTGCGGTAGAGAACGACTTTCCAAATTTTGTCACCCACCTTGAATGTTCATATACGGGTGAGAAGCTACCAGCTAATCAGCTTCACGGTTTGTCTCCTGCTGGGAAGCCCATTCTTGTACGTTATGACCTTGAGGCCCTAGCCAAATCGGTTACGAAGGAAGAATTGGCAAAAAGACCTGGTGGGTTCTGGCGCTACAGAGAATTCCTTCCCGTTCGTGAAACAAAAAACATTGTGAGCCTTGGCGAAGTCATGACGCCACTAATGCCCTTACGTAAGTTGGCTGGAAAAGGGGGCGAGCTCATCGTAAAGGATGAAGGACGCCTTCCAACGGGATCCTTCAAAGCGCGTGGACTGGCGCTGGCCGTTGCCATGGCTAAGGAACTAGGCATTACACGTCTGGCAATGCCAACAAACGGCAATGCAGGTGCTGCTATGGCTGCTTATGCAACGCATGCCGGTATGGAAACCACAATTTTTTGTCCAGATGACACACCGGAAGTAAATGTATCCGAGATCGAATACCAAGGCGGTAAGGTTTACCGCGTTAATGGCTTGATCAATGATTGCGGAAAAATTGTTGGTGAAGGTAAAGAACCAACGGGTTGGTTTGATTGCTCTACATTAAAAGAGCCTTACCGGATTGAGGGTAAGAAAACCATGGGCTTGGAACTTGCCGAACAGTTAGGTTGGGAAGTTCCTGATGTTATTTTCTATCCGACAGGGGGTGGCACAGGTCTTATTGGCATGTGGAAAGCCTTTGATGAACTGGAAGCTATTGGCTGGATCGGATCTAAGCGACCTAAAATGGTTGCAGTCCAGTCCACAGGCTGTGCTCCTATCGTAAAGGCTTATGAAGACGGCGCAGAGCATGCTCCTTTGTGGGAAAATGCTTATACCCATGCCTCTGGTATCCGTGTGCCTATTGCGGTTGGTGACTTTCTTATTTTGAGAGCTGTCCGGGAGAGCGGCGGTTTTGCGATTGCGGTAACTGATGAGGCGATTGATCTTGCTCAGGCTGAAGTTGCACGTGAAGAGGGTGTCTTACTTTGCCCTGAAGGCGCAGCAACTTACGCGGCTTATAAACAGTCATTGGCTGATGGTCGGATTAATTCTACGGATCGGGCTGTGCTTTATAACTGTGCAACTGGCCTTAAGTATCCTATGCCACCAATTACGCGAACCCTGGATAAAAACCAGCCGATCGATTATTCAAAAATTTAACCAAGGTAATATTTAACTTGGGTAAAACTTAGCACAGGCCAAATTTAGCACAGAGTTAGAGGGAAGGGAGAGAGTTTGTCTTTTCCTTTCCTTTCCCCTTAGATCGTCGGTTAGGGATTTAGGCATTTTCATTGCCCGAATGGGTATAGGAGTATTGATTTACATCCTCACGCAGTGTCCATCCTTTGGATGTCCAGAAGGTGTTTGCAAGACTATTGTCTTTGAAGACAAAAATATGGGTTTTATCGATGCCGATATCTGCCAGGGCTGAGATGGACTTTTGAAATAGTCTCTCTCCCAAGCCTTGCTGTCTTACATTAGGAGCTACGATCAAATGTTGTAGATATCCTCGACGTCCATCGTGTCCAGACATAACACATCCAATGATCTCACCGTTTATTTTTGCAATAAAGCTTAAGCCCGGATTTCGATCCAGATACTTTGCCGTCGCTTCTTTTGAATCAGCATCGCGCAGAGTAACACCAGGTGTTTTCCTGAAAAGTTCAATGATCTGATGGTGATCAGAGATGTTCATTTCACGAATGTGCATTTTATTATCCGTAAAAGATATCGGTTTTTGGGAGTGAGAAGAGGACTATAGGCCCAATTACAGGAAGCAGGGATTATTTTTGTGAGTATGTCGAATGCTAAATAATTAGAAAATGAAAAAATTTAAGAAGTTTTAGTTAATAAGTCTATAGAGTGACAATTATAGGTGGAATTATCATTGTGGACGATGACAATGCATAAGCTTAAATATCTATTGTTATCCTTTCTGCTGATTATGAGCGGGTGTGAGGAGGGTGACAAAAACGCTGACTTTAAAATGATCTCAATGAGTAAGTCGAATATTGGGATTAAAAATACAGGTCCTCGTGATATCCAGGGTTGTAATATTCTTGTTAATGGCGCGAGTGGGTTCATACACGATCCTGGTCGATCAGCTTTCTTATCTGGGCAAAGTCGTATGTTCTCAATGACGAGATTTTATAGCAGGGGGCATAGAAAGTTTGATCCTAGAGTTGATCGAGTTGAGAGGGTGACTGTGAGTTGTTCTCTGCCAAAGGTCAGTGCACTCGTCTTTGACAATAGTGGTGTTTTAACTAACTTCTAAATATTGGTGTGCCAACCTTAGGCTTGGCAAGAAACAATTTATAATTACCCAAAATATCGCAGTCGCTCCATTTGTTGTATAATTGGTGATGCTTGTTCATCTTCCAGAATAACCGAACTATTTTTCCCGATAAAAACCTTGGTATTGAGGGTTTGTGTCTAACTGTCTTGAATGTCCCTAAAATGCAAAATGAAAGATCTGGACAGTCTTCCCTGATTTAGCCTAGTTAAGTACGATTACAGGGGGAATTATCGATACCTATCATGACTATACACAAATTTAAGCTATTATTGCTGCCTGTCTTGTTTATCCTTATAGGCTGTCAGGGTGGAGAGGGAGACTTTGACTTCAAGCTCACGTCTTTGAGTAAATCGAGTGTGGGTATTAAAAGCGAAGATCGAAGAGATATAGATGGTTGTATTATTCTTATAAATGGTGCTCAGGGGTTTTGGCATGAGCCTGAGCAATCGACTTTCCTATCGGGTCAAAGTCGGGTGTTTTCAATGGTAAGATTTTATGACACCGGACAAAGACGCTATAATCCAAAAGTTGACCGGATTGAAAAAATTTCGGTGAATTGTTCACAACCAAAGGGAAGTAAGGTCGTGTTTAATTCTGACGACGTTTTAAACTCTTTTTTGAATTAGGTAACTTCTGGATGTGCACGGCTCTATGCTTGGCTTGATATCGCTACGGCACTTTGCTATATAGCCGCCACATATTGTAGCTCTGGTTTTACGTTCCAGCTCGCACAAGGAAGAAAAATGTCAAATATTGTTGTTTCGGCACTCTATCATTTTGCCGTATTGGAAGACTTTGAGAGTCTCCGTGAACCTCTTCAGAAATTCATGCAAGCGCATGATATTAAAGGTACATTGTTGATCGCACGTGAAGGTATCAATGGTACTGTCGCTGGGTCGCAAGAAGGCATCGATGCTCTCCATGCCTATATCCGTGCTGATGATCGCTTGAAAAATGTGGTTACTAAAGAATCCTATCACGATGAAATGCCCTTCCATCGGACCAAGGTTAAGCTCAAAAAAGAGATTGTAACCATGGGTGTCGAGGGTATTGATCCCAACCATATCGTTGGTTCGTACGTAAAGCCACAGGATTGGAACGCGCTGATTTCTGATCCTGATGTCGTACTGGTTGATACCCGTAATGACTATGAAGTTGGTATCGGGACTTTCAAAAATGCCATAGATCCAAAAACCGCGACTTTCCGAGAGTTCCCTGCTTATGTCGAAAAGCACCTCGGGGATGCGAAGGACAAAAAAGTTGCGATGTTCTGTACCGGTGGTATCAGGTGTGAGAAATCAACGGCCTACCTAAAAGAGCAAGGCTTTGGCGAGGTTTACCACCTCGAAGGCGGGATCTTAAAGTATCTCGAAGAAGTACCTGAAGAGGAATCTCTTTGGGAAGGTGAGTGCTTTGTTTTTGATAGTCGAGTTGCGGTAAAACACAATCTGGAAAAAGGTATCTATGATCAGTGTTTTGCCTGCCGGATGCCGATTACCGAAGAAGACAAGCATAGTGCCCACTATCTCAAAGGTATTTCCTGCCATCACTGTCATGAAAGCTTAAGTAAAGAGCAGAGAAAGCGTTTCGAAGAGCGTGAAAAGCAAATAGGTCTGTCAGAAGAACGCGGCATTGATCACATCGGTGGTGAAGTAGCTTCGATCATTGAAAAGCGCCGTGAATTAAAGCAATTAGATAAAGAGCATCAGAAAAAAATCACCCTTGGTGAGCTGTAAGAGCCCTTAGTGATTAAGAGCTATGATCCGGTTGTTTTGTCGATTTTTTTACGAAGCAGAAGCCCAGGTAGAGCAGCTCGGGCTTCTGCTTTTTCTATGGAACATTATTTAGTGTGCGCGACCGCGTCTTCTGCTGCGACCAATGCGCCCTCAAGATAGCCTCCTTCTGAACTTGCGACCTCTGTTCCTGTAAACATGATCTGGCCATCCCATAAGTTGATCATGGCTTTGGGAAGACCATAATTTGGATGGCTTGATAGAGGTTCCATGTCATCTTCAGTTGATGTTAGTCTGTCACCGCTCCAGTCTTTGATAGTGATGCTCAATGGTGTTGGTGTGTCTGTTCCGTACAGTCTGATAATCTGTTGTGTTATAGCGATTTTGAGTTGCTCTTCTCCCATTTCTTTACGCTGTTTTGGCGTTCCACCAATAAAGCCAAAGAGCGCATAGGGCGCACCCGAAGAAGCTGAAGCATCGTGTATTTCCATCAAGGGGCCCAAGCGGCTAAAGGCTTGGCCGGATAAATTCTGATCCCGCCAAAAAGGTTGTTCAAATTGAATAACGGCTTTTGCCTGTCCGGCCATCCAAGTCGGAATGGAAAGCATACTCTTTTCCACCTCTTCTCCGAGAGTTGGATTAAATGTAATATTCCGAGCAACCAATCTGGGTGGGAGGGCTAGGAAAATCCGCTTTGCAGAAAACGTAGTGTTCGGGCTTTCTTGAGAGAAGCTAACGGTAATGCCATTGTCCGTTTTTGATAAGGCGGTTACTTGGTGGTTAAGGAGGATTTTATCTGAGGAGATCTTATCTTCTAGACCTTGGATGAAACGTGAAATCCCACCTTCGGTACGATAAGATGTCATCTGGTATTGTTGTGATGGAATGCGTTCAGACTGGACGTTAGGATCTTCGTAAAGCATATCGCCTTGGTTTTGTTGTTCGAAAATTGAGATACCGAGCTCTTGGGCAAGTTCTGCCATGCGGCGCTGGCCGGGCCAAAACCATGTGGGGCCTAAATCTAAACCTTGGTGATTGTCTATGCGCCCGCCAAGGCGGTCTCTGGCTTCAACCAAAAGGAAGTCTTTTCCTTGTTGGGCGAGTTTATAAGCCAAATATAAACCGCTTATGCCACCGCCAATAATAAGGTTCTCTGTTTGCATCAAAAACTTTCCTGATAGGGGCGAAGGTCAAGTTCATGGCTCCAGGTCGATTTCGGTTGTTGGATGATTTGCCAGTAGGCTTGCGCAATGTCCTCGGCCTTCATCATCCGCGTTGGGTCCAGCGCGTGCTGCTTACGGCTTTTGTTCGTATCAATGATGCCATCCAGTATGACATGGGCTACGTGAATGCCCTGGGGTTGGAATTCGCGGGCAAGCGATTGAGTGAGGCCTCGCAAGGCAAATTTTGCAGAGGAAAAGGCTGAAAAGTTTTTGCCTCCACGTAAACTGGCCGTTGCGCCTGTCACGATAACCGTTCCTTCTCCTGCCGTCAGCATATGAGGAAGTGTCGATTGGCAAATGTTTATTGCGGAGTGCATCATTGCGTCCCAAGTCGCGGAGAACTCTTCTACTTGGGTTTCTAGGAAGGGTTTTATTACAAGCTGTGCCGTGTTGTGTATGAGAACTTTCGGGGGACCATACTCATCTACAAACTGACGCGTGGTTCTCTCGACAGAAGCTTTATCGCAGAGATCAACCTGTTTGAAATGAATGCTCGGATTTAGAGGCTTTTCTTCTGGCTGTGATCTCGATAGCGCGATGACTTCATAATTTTCTTCGGCGAGCTTTGCCGCCATTGTCATGCCGAGACCTGGACCTGCTCCTGCGATAATCGCGAGTGGTTTGTTGTGAGGCATGGTGCAATCCCTATTGTGTGGAGTAGTAAGTTTAGTGTGCCACAAAAATATTGGCTGGGCTTTTAACTTTCTCGTAAGGCCAGATAAGTCTGAGCCCAGCCTATGGCTAATGGAGCTCTAGTTTCTACCCGCCATTACGCCGCCATCAGTGTCCCAAATAGCCCCGGTGACCCATGAGGCCTGATCTGATAGCAAGAAGTTGATTACTGCGGCGATATCATCCGTACGACCAACGCGCCCAATTGGATGGAAATCATTAAAGCCGCCCGTTAGCGTGCCTTCGATCTGATCAGGTTCGATAAAGGATCCAAAAATCGGTGTAACAACAACTGCAGGTGACACCGCATTAACACGGATATTGTCTTCAGCAAGTTCCATTGCAAGGTGCTGGGTGAGGGAGTGCAGTCCTGCTTTTGCCATGGAATAAGCAGAAGAAGGTGTCGCTTTAATCGCCTGTTTAGCCCACATGGATCCGATGTTAACAATAGAGCCACCACCATGGGATTTCATATTTTTGGCAACAGCTTGGGTTATGAAAAACAAACTTTTGTTGACCTGATGGTATCCGTCAAAATCTTCAGAAGTATGTTCATGAAAAGAAACTGGTTTGAATGTTCCAGCAGCATTGACGAGATAGGAAATATGCCGAGTTTCATTTGAAACATTTGTAATGAATTCAGCGACCTGTTTGTCAGATTGAAGATCCACAGAATGAAGATCAATTGTACCTGATCCTGACTTTTCCAGTTCCACTTTCACACTTTCAAGTTTTTCTGGGTTTCTCCCGACAAGAATTAAGTTTGCCCCACTCTCGCGGAGCTTCTTAGCTGTTTCTTTTCCCATGCCGCTAGAGCCGCCAATTATAAGAGCTACATTTTGTGTCATTACATTTCCAATCTATTAGTAGGTAGGTATTGGTTTAAAGATGGCTCTAGTATGGAGAGAGTCAAGGTATATATCTATCTATAGGTAGGTATATTTAATACTTGAATATAAAATTCTTGAAATACTACTTATATTACAAATGGATAAGAGTTATTCTTTTTGAGAATAAATTGTGTTATTCAGCTTTCAAAAATGGAAGCAGGCAATCAATTACTGCTTGAGGGCTTTCTTCCTGAGCAAAATGGCCGCAATCAATCGCTTGTCCTTCGACATTATCAGCCCAAGACTGCCACAGCCCTAAGGGGTTGCCAGTACGGGCTGGAAACCCGTTTTCAGCCCAAAGGAAAAAGAGCGGTGCCTGGATCTTATTTCCTGCCATGCGATCTTGTTCATCAAGTGCGCGATCTATTGTAGCGCCGGCACGATAATCTTCGCAAAGCGCGTGGACATGGTCGGGGTCTCTAAACTGTTCGCGGTAACTCTCAAGGGCCGTTGTAGAAAAGGCGTCCAAGTTACCACCTTTGGTCCAGCTTTTAAGCGTCCATTCGAGGTAATCAACCGGGTTTGACGCGATCATGCGTTCTGGAAGAGGAAAAGGTTGAGCCAGAAATGTCCAGTGATAAGCTTTTAAGGCCATTTCAGCGTTAAAGCGTTCCCACATATCAGCTGTGGGAACAACTTCAATAATTGCTAGACGTTCTATTCGATGTGGATGATCTAAAGCCATGCGGTAAGATACCCTCGCGCCGCGGTCATGACCGATGACATTAAAGCTGTCATGGCCAAGGCTGGTCATAAGCGCGACCATATCCTTTGCCATTTCTCGCTTTGCGTAGACAAGGTGGCCTTCATCAGTAGCTGGTGTCGCGCTTTGTCCATATCCCCTTAGATCAGGGATCACACACTGGAAGTTTTTTGCAAACTCAGGAGCCACTTTACCCCAAGTTGCATGGGTTTGCGGGTAGCCATGCAGCATAAGCAGCGGCTTTCCTTCTCCTGCAGTGTGGACGCTAATTTCCACGCCATTTACTTTAACAAATGAGTGTAGGAAGCCAGGCAAGGTGGGAGATTGCATCTACTTTCGTGCTTTCGTTAGAGGCGTTATTTACTCAAGAGATTGTTATCAAAGAACGATATTATCTCTTTGTTGAATTCCTTATTGAAATTATGCCGATTAAAGGCTGGGTCATCAAGGCATACCATTTTCCAAATTTTTGGATTTACCTGCTCCAATAAGGGGTTGCATGGGGGAAGAAAGGCGAAATGTCCTGCGTTTTCAACCAATCGGTAGTCCGGTTTAACAGGCAGGCTAGCAAGAACGATGTCTGAGTTGGTAAGCGGTGGGACGTTCTGGTCTTTTGCTCCTGCCCAAAGCTGTAGGGGGAGGGTGACATGCTCTAAGGCTTCTTTATCAAAAGCGAACCCGAGACCAGGAGCAACGACAACAGTTGCACCAATTCGGTGATCAAAATTCCAAGCCGATTTGGGTAGGTTTTCTAGGCCAGATGCTTTGAAATCGTTGTCAATGCCAAGCTTACAAACAAGTTCGGTTGGCTTGTCGTTACAATGTGTAATAAGTCTTTCAATATTGGGTATCCCACCCGAAGAGACCAGACCAGTATAGGCCCCGGCAGAAAATCCAAACATTCCAATTTTTGTTGGGTTTACGTATTTCGCGTCTTTCCAAGTGTTGAGAATGTGCTCAATCACGAGCTTGATATGGCGAGGGCGATCGACCATCCATCTTTGCGGCGGGTAACTCTCATCATTGTAGTTATTGCCTGTGTGGGTAGGGGCGACAACAATGTATCCAGCTTTGGTCAAGGCCAAAGCTGTGCTTGCATGCCCTCCCATCCAGCCGCCATAGCCATGGGAAAGTACGATTAGGGGAAGATCAGTCCCCTCAAGATTTCCTTCCAACGCCAGCGCTTGACGGAATGGGGTATTGTTTTGATTGGGAACTGGACTGCTACTGGGATACCAGATACCGACGTCAATCGGTTTGTCTTCGGGGTCGGGAATACTGATCCGTTGAAATCCGACTGCATTTGCGTGTGTGATCCCGGTGAGGAGGAGAATCATTGTCAAAAAATAAAGAAATTTCATGGTCTTTATGCCTTAGGTTTTCGGGATTTTATCTGGCTTATCTGTCTATTAAGCCGAAGAGTTCCAAAGCTGGCACGGTGTTGTTTTTCGCGAGACCTAAATCACGATCAAGGTCGCTCTTTTTCACGATTTAGGCCCTATTCAAATTGTTGTTGAATTTTATCTCGCTCATTTAAGGCAGTGTGGGTATCGTTCTTTCTGAATTTATCTATCCCAACTTTTTTGGCTTTGTCTTTTTGGTTTGTTGCAGGATACAGAATGCTTTTCGTACCGCTTCCCTTTGTCGTAACTCTCTTGCTTGTGATCCTTTTGGTACAATTGCTCAGGCGAGAAACCGAACAGAAAACAAACCGGATATTTATTTCCTTACTGGTTTTGTATGCTCTGTTATCTGTGTTGATCGGAATCCGTTGGGGCTATGAAGTGCGCGTATTGTTACCGTTACAGTCTGTCTTGGCGGCAAGTTGGGCGTCTCTTGCTTGGTTAGGCTTTCGGCAACTTACTAATGATGGCCCTGATATATTGTTTTCTCGGGATTGGATGCACGTGATCCCTTCAGGAGTAGTACTTGCCTTAATTCTATTGTGGCCAGATCCAATTGATGTCGTGTTGATCGCGATTTATCTAGGGTATGGTTTTGCTCTATTAAGGATGGCGAGCTCTGGTGCAGATAAGCTCAGTATGGTCCGGTTTGATGAGAGTACACGTGCTCATAGAGCATTGTTAATAACGGCAATAGTTTTGATCGTTTTTGCTCTCGTAGATATTGTCATCTCGCTGGATATTCGATTTTGGGGTGGACACTCTTCGGCCTTGATTGTTTCGATGGCAAATCTTCCTGCTTTGATTGTTCTTGGGGCGGCGGCGGCTATAGCCGACAAGGCTAAGGTAAGAGAAGTTGATGCCGACAAAGAGCCATCAGTAACCAATAAGGAAGAACCTGAAGATATTGATGTTCTTAATAAAGTTGAGGAGTTGCTTAAAACGAACAGCGTTTTTCGCGACTTTGACTTAAGCCTTGATCGATTGGCGAGAAAATGTGGAATACCAGCTCGTAAAATTTCCGGCGCTGTTAACCGGATAAAAGGCCAAAATGTTTCGCAATACGTAAATGAATTCCGTGTTGCCGAGGTTTGCCGTCTTCTCATTGCTTCGGACCAACCTATTACGACTTTGATGTTTGATGCAGGATTTCAGACCAAGTCTAATTTCAATAGGGAGTTTCGTCGTGTCGCTGGAATTAGTCCGAAAGATTGGAGGCAATTATACCCCAATGTAGAATACAACCCAGGCATATAGAATAAAGACCCTCTGACTAATCAGTGTGCCTAGTTTATTGTTAATTGGATAATTGGTTATTTGTCTCGAGTGGAAGAGTAGCCGCTCTCACCTCAGTGAATGAGGTTTTCTGAATTTATAAGTCGCCTATAAAGTGATTTCGGTAACTTATTTCCATATTCTTCGCAGTATAGATTATAACGTTTCAAGAACACAAATGTGTGGTTGATGTAAAAATACACTTAGTGTGCTAAAAATGCATCACTCAATATTAAGTTGTAAATTCAAGGAGATAAAAACTTGGCAATGAAGCCAGCAATAGGTAAAAAGTCTTCGTGATTTACTTTAAGCTTTAGAAGGAGCGTTCTATGACCCGTAATTTTGCCTCTGCATATATCCGCACGAGTGCATACGGGAATCGTACACGCTCAGCTTATGTCGCTCGTGTTTCCTACGCCGTCCTCAGCGGATGTTATCTCCGCTAAATCGGTAAAGTACCCAACCTTTTGGTACTGACTGTTTGGAAATAGTAATTCATCCTTTTCAATAACTGTTTTAGTAATTTACTTCTTTTGCGTGTTATCGCTGTGCGTTCTTATGTGCAAAATTATGTCGCTTATCTCTTTTGGCCAGGGGTGCTTTTTCGTGCATCTTTAGCTATAGGGGTAAGCAACCGTTGTAAGTAGGCAGTGTTAAAGAAAAGAATTACGAGTGACACTTTGAACTCCTGACAGTCGTGCCTTTATTCCAAATGGAGTTAGTCATGACACGTATCATGAAATTATTTAGTATTGTCTTCAGACGTCGTCCCGCTATGGGGCGCGTGCAAGATTTGCCGAAGTCAATCCGTCGCGACATCGGCCTACCTGCAGACCCTGATCCCCCTAAAGGATTAAGAACTTGGGAGCAATTTCTATAAGAATTGTTTTGTTTGTAAATTTATGTTCCTAGAATTATGGATTTGCAAATTTCAAGTAAAATAGATTAAAGGTCAGGCCGATGTGGCCTGGCCTTTTTCTTGCTGACTTTTGTTATAAGGTGCACATCCATTAGTATTATTTGTTTATTTAAAGTGCTTTTTATACGTGCGTAGATGAGCAAATGGTTTGTAATATTGTTTCAAAAAGATGAATTTTTGCTGAATTTTTCACCATAAAGTTGAGTAGTAGCAAAGCTTTATAAGTTAAATTAGGTCGATTTATAGGATACAGATCTGCGAAAATGCAGATCTTTGCTGCACAATTATGTGTTTATCTGCAAATCAGCAGATGCCATTGTTGTCCTCAAGCAAGACATCAGCGATCGAGGTAAGATTTATTATATTTATAAAACAATATTTTAGTATCCTTTTTATATTTTAATTATTGAGAAATTGTAATTTTGGATATTTGAGTTTTATTGAGAAATAAAATAACTGATTGACTTTAACGTAAGGTGTCGGAAATAGTAAAGTATGAATGGACAGGGCTTTTATAGCATTACAGAGCTGACAAATGAGTTTGGGATCACAACCCGGACCTTGCGGTTCTACGAGAGTGAACAATTACTCAACCCCCAACGTGAAGGGCGCAAGCGTTTATACAATTCACGTGATCGAGCGAGACTAATTCTGATTTTGAGAGGCAAACGTTTAGGTTTCTCTTTGGCAGAAATTCGTGAAATTATTGAAATGTATGACTTGGCACCTGGCGAAAGTGGGCAAATCCAACGGTTGTTGGAGTGTATTGCCAAGCACCGGGCACAGCTTAGGGCTAAGAGGCAGGATATTGATGATATCCTTCTTGAAATGTCTGAAGTAGAAGCTGTCGCCGCTGGCCGTCTTGGTGAGTTGAGAAAATACTCGCATATGTCTTCCCTGTCTGAACAAGAGGTAGAGCAGTCTACTAAGCCGTCAAAAGATCGGCCAACAATTGCAGGGTCCATAAGGGATTAATCTGCAAGGCCAGGTAAACCTGACGGACACGAATAAGCGGCTATAATTGCCGTGGACAATAAGCGGCTAAACCCACTGTATTGTCGCTGGGGACAGGGAGAAAAAGTTTGGTTCAATCGGGCGATCTTTTGCTCGAGGCGAAGGGAGTTAGTCTTCGCTTTGGGGGTATCCGTGCCTTGACGGACGTAAGTTTTTCAGTTCGCAAGGGGGAAGTGTTTTCAATTATCGGACCTAACGGTGCCGGTAAAACATCCATGCTTAACTGTATTTCAGGACGTTATAAGCCTCAAGAAGGTGAAATCATTTATAACGGCAAGAACCTGATTGGTCGCTCTATCAATGATAGGGCCGCCATGGGGATTGGCCGAACATTCCAGAATTTAGCACTTTTTGGCCATATGTCGGTTATCGACAATATTATGGTTGGTCGACATCACCTGCTTAAAAACAACTTTCTTACGGGAATGTTTTATTGGGTTGGCGGGGCGCGCAAAGAAGAGCTCAAGCACCGGCGGGATGTTGAAGACATCATCGATTTCCTTGAAATACAACACGTCAGGAATGAGCCTGCAGGGACTTTATCCTATGGTCTTCGAAAACGGGTAGAACTCGCACGCGCCATCGCAATTGATCCCGATCTTATTCTTCTTGATGAACCTATGGCAGGTATGAACCTTGAGGAAAAAGAGGATATGGCTCGATATATCCTGGATCTCAATGAAGAGTTGGGTGTCACCGTTGTGATGATTGAGCACGACATGGGGGTGGTTATGGATATCTCTAACCGTGTGATGGTACTTGATTTTGGTAAGAAGATTGCCGCTGGGTCACCTGAGGAAGTAATGGAAAACGAGCATGTTCGCCATGCTTATCTCGGTGAAGAAGATGAGATGCTTCATGACGAAGAAGCGGAGGCAGTGGCACTATGAGTACAACGAATATTGCTCAAGGACCAAGCCGAACCACGGTCCACGGAGATCAAATCGCCTGGGCACCTATACCGGATAGTTCTGCCGACGTTTCGATCTATAACACTCTGCCTAAAATTCTTTCCTACAATGCAAAAAACTTCTCAAGCGATGTTGCCCAACGTGAAAAAGAATTTGGTATCTGGAATATCTTCACTTGGAAAGATTTTTACGATCACGTTTCTCGGATGTCGTTGGGGATGGCAAAGCTCGGTATAACTTCTGGTGATACAGTTGTTTTGATCGGCGATAACCGGGTTGAATGGGTCTGGGGAGAGATTGCGGCACACAGTTGCCGAGCAATGAGCATGGGAATTTATCGGGATGCACTTGAAGATGAAATTGCTTATCTAACCGACTACACAGAACCAAAGATCGTCATTGCCGAAGATGAAGAGCAGGTTGATAAGTTTTTAAATTTGGAAGATCGAATTTCGTCAATCAAACACATTGTTTATACCGATCCAAGAGGGATGAGAAAGTATGACGATCCGAGGTTGATGTCCCTAGAGGAGCTTGAGGCTCTAGGTCAAAGTGTGTTGAACGAAGATGCCTCTGCCTATGAGAAAATGGTAGAGGAAACGGATTGTGATGATGTCGCCGTACTCTGTACCACTTCTGGAACGACTTCCAATCCAAAGTTATCTATGTGGCCACACCGTTCTTTTCTGGGCCATGCAGCTTCTTATTTGCGTGCTGATCCAAAAACACCAGAAGATGAATACCTTGCTGTACTTCCTCTGAGTTGGGTGATGGAACAAATGTATTCCGTTGCCTGGAATTTGATTGCTCGCATGCGGGTGAATTTCCCCGAAGCGCAATCAACAGTTATGGCTGACTTGCGAGAAGTCGGGCCTAGTTTTGTTCTTCTTGCTCCGAGAGTTTGGGAAACAATTGCCGCCGATGTTCGTGCACGGATGATGGATTCCAGTGTTTGGAAGCAAAAGATGTATGAGTGGGGCGCTAAAAAAGGCCTCGCGGCTTTGGATAAAGGTAAAGAATCAGCCGCTGCCGAATGGTTGTTAATGCGTGCGTTAAGAGATCGTCTTGGTTTTAAAAATCTCAAGTCAGCAGCAACAGGCGGCGCAGCAATGGGGCCGGATACCTTTAAGTTCTTTCTCTCTATGGGAATACCCCTTCGACAGCTTTATGGTCAAACTGAATCTCTCGGCGCGCACACCATTCATAAGGGTGATGATGTTAATCATGAGAGTGTTGGGTCTCCGATGCCAGGTGTCGAACTTCGGATTGATAATCCGGACAAAGAAGGACTTGGAGAGATCTGCGTCAACCATGGCAACATGATGCGGGGGTACTACAAAAACGAAGAGGCTTCTAAAGAGACCTTCGGCGATGATGGTTGGTTTTTAACAGGGGATGCCGGTTACTTTAATGATGATGGGCATCTGGTTGTTATCGATCGCACCAAAGATCTGGCGAAGACTTCAGAAGGGGTTAAGTTCTCTCCGCAATATATTGAAAATAAATTGAAATTTTCAACTTTCGTTGCTGAGGCGGTTATTGTGGGAGTTGATAAACCTTACCTCACTGCAATGATCTGCATTCGTTATCCTATCGTGTCTAAATGGGCTGAAAAAAGAAGGCTACGGTTTACTACCTATACCGATCTTTCTGCTCAATCTGCTGTGTACGAGCAGTTGCGAGCTGAAGTCGAGATGGTCAATAAAACGCTGCCTCCTGCACAGAAAATCAAAAAATTTCTGTTGCTTTATAAAGAACTCGATGCGGATGACGGCGAATTAACTCGGACGCGTAAGGTTCGTCGTGGCGTGATTGCAGATAAGTATGGAGATATTATCGACACGCTTTATTCCGGTGATGACCACGTTGATATCGATACTGTTATTCATTTTCAAGATGGTTCAAAACAACGTGTTGTTACGTCCTTAAAAATCGAAACGCTGGAAGGGGAAGAGTAAAATGAATTGGGACCTTTTATTCCAGCTTTTGATCAATGGTATCATCGTGGGCATGCTCTATGGTGTTGTCGCTATGTGTTTTGTTTTAATCTACAAATCAACCCAAGTAGTAAACTTTGCCCAGGGTGAGTTCCTGGTATTGGGTGCCTGGGTCTGTTGGTTCTTTGTCTTAAAATGGCAATTGCCTTTCGTCTTGGCATTTTTATTTGCAATGGCATTTATGACGATCTTTGGCATCTTGGTTCAAATGGTCATTCTCAGGCCGTTAATTGGAGAGCCAATTATCTCGGTCATCATGGTGACCATTGGTCTCTCAATTTTCATGCAAGCTTTGATGAATTGGGTGTTTGGGAATTCCGCAGAAAGTTTTCCATCCGTGTTTGGCGAAGAAACAGTCATGATCGGCGGGTTACAGGTGGAAATGGCGTATCTCATGTCGTTGGTACTCTCGCTCCTTGTGATGGGATTGTTCTACTACTTCTTCAAATATTCTCGCTATGGTCTGGCGATGCGAGCTACGGCTTTTAACCAGCAAGTTGCACAAAGTTTGGGGATTTCGGTAAAGCAGGTTTTTGCCATGGCTTGGGCAATTTCAGCCCTGGTTTCCTGTATCGCCGGGGTCGTGCTCGGGTTGGTAAATGCCGTTTCTAATTCCTTGGCAATCATCGGGATCAAGGTTTTTCCAGCCGTTATCGTTGGAGGGCTTGATTCAATTATCGGGGCCGTTATTGGTGGTGTGATTATTGGTGTGCTGGAAAATATGGCTGAGTTTTTTGATGGTCAGTTCCTCCATATCGGTAACCTTTATACCGTCGCACCGTTCTATGTATTGATCATTATCCTGATGATCCGGCCCTATGGGCTGTTTGGCACCAAAGATATTGAACGTATTTAAAAGGGAGTGGTTTAAGTTATGTCACATGTTCCTCATCCGCGCCCTTGTGGTGATTTCAGAACAACCTATAGCGACGATACATCGTTGTTTCGGACAAAAGTCGAAGGTCGGATCGTTTATCTTGGGATTGCTGCTCTACTAATCTCGCCGTTCTTTTTGAACGATTATTATCTCAGTCAAATGATTACCATTGGCATCTATGGGATTGCGGCGCTCGGGCTCAATGTTCTTGTGGGCTTTACCGGGCAAATATCTCTAGGCCATTCAGCCTTCTTTGGCTTTGGAGCTTTTGCATCAGCTTGGCTAAATAATACCACGGGAATACCGGTATTTCTCTGTATTCCCCTTGCAGGGCTTATGACAACGGCTGTTGGAATGATCTTTGGTATTCCTGCTGCGCGTCTGAAAGGACTTTACCTCGCAATCGCGACACTTGCTTCTCAGTTTATTCTACAAGATTTCTTTTCACGGGCGGATTGGTTCTCTGGTGGGGCGTATGGTTCAGCAGCTGAAGTGGTGAACTTTCTAGGTATCGATCTTGATACGGACCAGAAGTATTTCTACCTCGTTCTTTTCTGGGTTGTGGTCTCATTCCTTGCCGTGAGTAACCTCCGTCGCTCTCGTGATGGACGCGCCTTGGTTGCTGTTCGCGACCATTACCTGTCCGCAGAGATCATGGGGATTAACCTTACCCATTACCGGATTATGTCCTTTGGTGTTTCCAGTTTCTTTGCTGGCGTAGGTGGTGCTCTTTATGCGCACTATTTGCAATACGTCTCGGTCGAAGGTTTCACTATTCTACTTTCAATTCAATTCCTTGCCATGATTATTATTGGAGGGATGGGCTCTATTGCGGGAACCCTTCTCGGGACTGCTTTTATCCTGTTGTTACCGCAATTTATGGAAGATGCAGCCAGTGGAGTAGCCGTTATTTTCCCCGGTATCGAACAGAGTAAAGCCTACATCAAGGAAATGTCAGTTGGCGCAGTGATTATTCTATTTTTGATCTTTGAGCCAGAAGGCTTAATTCACCGCTGGCGCCTAATCAGGGCCAGTTGGAAACTCTATCCATTCTCTCACTAAGAGAGGAACCTTTATACCGCGGCGGCCGGGGTAGAGATCATAATAATATGCCGCCAATAGGGAGTAAGACATGAAGCAGCGCATTCTCGCCGCAACATTAGCCCTGGCGGCAGCAAGCAGCCCGGCCTTAGCAGAAGATTCCATTTTTGTCGGGCACCTCGTCGACTACACAGGTCCGACATCTTATGTTAGTAAATCTTACGGACCAGGTGTGCGGGACGCGGTTGATTATATCAACTCTACTGGCGGCATTGCTGGCACTAAGATTGATATGGAAACAATCGATTACGCCTATAAGGTTCCACAAGCGATTGCCAACTATAAAAAGTGGAAATCCAAGGGCATGATTGCTCTTCAGGGCTGGGGTACAGGAGATACTGAAGCGCTTATCGGATTTGTTGCCAAAGATGAGATTCCAGTTTGGTCAGCCTCTTATTCGGGACACTTAACCGATCCAACGGGTAAAAATCCTAGAACGAAAAAGCCGGCCCCCTACAATTTCTTCTATGGCCCTTCATACACCGACGCTTGTCGCGCACTTGTTCAGTGGGCTGCGGGTGATGCCAAAGAAAAAGGCATCAGTGATCCTAAGTTCATACATACAGGGGATAACCATCCTTATCCAAACGCTCCTAAAGAGGGCTGTGCAGAGTATGCTACTGAACTTGGTCTAAATGTTTTACCGCCTGTTGTGGTGCCGCTAGGACCGGGAGACTTCAAAGCACAGTGCTTGACGATTAAAGAGTCAGGCGCAAATTACGCTTATGTCGGCAACCTTGGTGGATCTGTCGTTTCCTTGCTCAAATCCTGTAAAACAGTAGGCGCGGATGTCACCTATATGGGGAACGTCTGGGCGGGTGATTATCAGACTATTCAAGCCGCTGAAGCTCAGAACTATATTTTCCCGACAGCAACACCATTTTGGGATGCCCATGCGGATGGTATGGATCTGGTTTACAAAATCGCTGATATGAGTGGTTTTGCTAAGGATACCAAACCTACTCATCACTATATTCGCGGTGTTTGCTCAGCTTTCTACATGAAAGAAGCAATGGAATGGGCCAAGGCTAATGGCGGTATTACTGGTGAAAATATCAAACAGGGTATGTATGTAAACAAAGGCTGGACACCAAAAGGTCTCGAAGGCGTTTGTTTGCCATCTACCTGGACATCTGAAGATCACCGTGGAAGCACGGTTGTTTCTATCAACAGAGGTTCATTCGAAGATGGTGCTGTAAGCATCGAGCGTATTGCCGAGATGACGTTACCGCGTCGTGACGACTGGATTGGTTACTAAGTCACTCTATAACAGGCCCGTTCAGTGGAATGGGCCTGTTTTAACGAATGATGATTTTTCGATGCTTTTCTGCCACCTAAAGGTTCTGAACATGAGTACTGTCTCAAAACTGCAAAGTCAGCCTCAAAGTGACACCATTCTTTCGGTGAATAATATTGAAGTGGTCTTCAACGAAGTTATTCTGGTTTTACGCGGGTTAAACCTGACTGCGAAACGTGGACAGATTACAGCTCTTCTTGGGGCGAATGGGGCTGGAAAATCCACGACACTCAAAGCCATTGCAGGACTGCTCGGATCTGAAGACGGAGAAGTCAGCCGCGGCGATATCATTTATGACGGCATAGACATAACGAAAATGCCACCGGAAAAACGTGTGCGTAATGGTACATTTCTGGTTATGGAAGGGCGCGGAATTATCCATGATATGACTGTGCTGGAAAACCTTCGACTTGGCGCTTTCACCCAACCTCAAAAAAACGTGGCTGGGGATATTGAAAAGGTTTTCAATTACTTCCCACGTTTGAAAGAGCGAACAGGCCTAGCTGGTTATCTTTCGGGTGGAGAGCAACAGATGCTGGCCATTGGGCGCTCACTAATGGCTCGACCTGATCTTATTATGATGGATGAACCTTCGATGGGGCTGTCTCCCCTGCTGGTAAAAGAAGTATTTGGTATTATTAAACGCATGAACCGGGAACTGGGGATTTCAGTTCTTCTGGTTGAACAGAATGCCAACATGGCACTGAGAGCGGCCGATTACGGTTACATCATGGAAAATGGCAAAATCGTTCTCGACGGTACTGCTGAAGAGCTGATGAATAACGAAGACGTTAAAGAGTTTTATCTTGGCGGGGGTGGTAGTGAGCGTAAATCCTTTAAAAACATCAAGTCATTCAAACGCCGTAAACGTTGGCTCTAATAGAAAAGACTTTGCTTTAAAAATTTCTTTAATCAGGTTTGTCCTAACCTGATTTTAGCAAAATCTGGAATGCTGTAATATGAGTGAATATTTTGATTATAAAGAAATTCGCAGCCAAAATGAGCGCGAAAATGATCATCTTGAGAAATTATGCGACCTGATCAACTCAGCAAAAGAATTATCTCCGTTTTATGGCAAAACATTATCACGGATCGATACCGGAGATCTTAAGTCTATTTCGGATCTTGCGGCTCTGCCAATCGTGAGAAAGTCCGAGCTGATTGAACTCCAAAACACAGCGCCGCCCTTTGGTGGGCTTGGGATGGTTCCTGCTGGTGAAATGGCGCGATTATTTTTATCCCCAGGACCAATTGTAGAGCCACAAGGCAAAGATGAAGATATATGGCGCGTGGCGCGTGCTCTTTATGCTGTTGGCCTTCGGAAGGGGGGAATTGCTCACAACTGTTTTGCTTATCACTTTACCCCCGCAGGGATTATGTTTGATTATGCTGCTCGAACATTGGGCTGCGCTGTATTTCCCGGAGGAGTAGGACAAACCGAAGATCAAGTTAAAGCAATTAACCGCTTTCAGTCCGATACCTATATGGGAACGCCCGACTTTCTGAAAATTATTCTGGAAAGAGCTGACGATTTGGGAACGCCTGTTACCTCCATAAACAAAGCTCTTGTTACTGGTGGGCCGCTTTTTCCAGATTTGAGGCGATATTACGAAGACAGAGGCATACATATCCGTCAATGTTATGCCACAGCTGATGTTGGTCTAATCGCGTATGAAAGTGACGTGATGGATGGCATGATTATCGACGAAGATGTTATTGTCGAAATCGTTCGCCCCGGTACGGGTGATCTCGTCTGTGATGGTGAAGTCGGAGAAGTTATTGTTACCTGTTTTAACCCCAATTATCCACTTATCCGATTTGCAACAGGCGATCTCTCGGCCATTCTCGAAGGGCAAAGCCCTTGCGGGAGAACCAATCGTCGGATTAAGGGCTGGATGGGACGTGCAGATCAAACCACCAAGGTTCGGGGAATGTTTATCCACCCAGAACAGGTTGCTCGGGTAGTGGAAAAGTATGACGAAATTACCAAGGCTCGGCTAGAAGTTTCCGATAGGGACGGTAAAGACAACATGGTCTTGCATTGTGAAGTTCATAATTACATAGGAAATGACGAACTTGAAAAACGGATTGCTGATACAATTCGTATAGAATGCCGATTACGTGGAGAAGTTGTTTTTGAAACCGTTGGTAAATTACCCAATGATGGTAAGGTTATTAACGATACTCGACAAAACGTAATAAGCTAAAGCTATTCCTTAGGGGATATCTTTCATGAGATCTTCAAGATCAGTTTGAATCTTTTGAATTTCGGTCTGGGCTTCTTTACTCAATTCTTTTGGTTTTTCTACAGCCTTGAGCCTAGTTTTTATAGGTTGGGTGATACTGGATGCATTTACCCATCTAGAAATGGCGCCAATCAAAGCCCGCTGGTCGATGGGTTTGGACACATAGTCATCCATACCACACGCTAAGTAGTACTCTCTGTCACCTTTCATTGCGTTCGCTGTAAGTGCAATTATTGGAATTTTGGCAACATGAGTATTTAGCTCTCTTATGCGCTGTGTGGATGTGGGGCCATCCATTTGCGGCATTTGTACGTCCATGAGAACAACATCAAATGGTTGTTTTTGTACGGCGATATAGGCTTCTAGACCATTTTCAACAATATGCAGTTTACAGTTTAAGGGTGCGAGTAAAGACTGAATGACTTTTTGATTTATCCGATTGTCTTCAGCCACCAGTATTTTAATCGCTTTCCCAATATAATCTGGTGGTTTGTTACGAAGGGCTTCGGCTTCTTCCGCTTCTTTAACCTTTTCTGGATCCCCTTTAGCAACTTCTATGGTGAACCAAAAATTTGATCCAAGCCCTTCATTACTTTCTACGCCTATCTCCCCGCCCATCAGCTTGGTAAGTTGTTTACAGATAACAAGGCCCAGACCAGTGCCGCCAAATTTTCGGGTGGTTGTCGCGTCCGCTTGGGCAAATGCTTCGAAGAGCTTTTCCTGATTTTCCTTTGTTATTCCAACACCGCTGTCTTCTACTTCAAACCGAAATTTGAGTTTCTCATTCTGAGAGGCAACCTCTTCAATAATAATTGAGATTTTTCCTGATTGCGTAAACTTGATCGCATTACCAATCAAGTTGTAGAGAATTTGGCGTACACGACCTGGGTCGCCCTTGATTATGTCGGTGTTCGTTGGAGAATTAAGGACTTGAAATCGGAGGTTTTTAGCTCGTGCACGGGATTCCCAAAGAGCTTCGGTTGTATCGAGCACTTTGGAGAGAGAGAAATCAATTTCTTCGAGCTCAATTTTTTCGGCCTCAATTTTTGAAAGATCGAGGATATCATTGAGGAGTGAAAGTAAGGCCTCACCAGATTCTTTTATGGTAAAGACACTATTGTGCTGATCGCTTGTAAGCTTAGTTCCAAGCAGAGAGCTTACCATACCGAGAACGCCGTTCATTGGCGTTCTGATCTCGTGGCTCATTGATGCCAGGAATCTCGATTTAGCCAAGTTAGCTGATTCAGCTTGTTTCTTAGCATTTTCAAGCTCTGCAGTTCTGTGTAAAACCCTGGTTTCAAGCAAAGATTTAGTCTTGTTTAAAGAGGTCGTCGTTTGGAAAAGCTTATAAAAAGCAAAGGCGATACCGAGAATAAGGACACATGTCGCAGCAAACATTATTTGAGTATAAAGTTCTGATTCTTCGTAAAAAATTTTGAATTGGCGATTTTGACTATCAGCCAATTTTTCTAAAATTTCCATATTTTCAAAATTGGTGAGCTTTGTTGTCAAACTTGCCAAACGGGATCTGGTATTCGCCGTTTGTTCGGCATACTTAATGACCCGTTCAAGGTTATTCACCTGATCCCTGCTAAGCGAAGGGGAGACGAGGTCTATTTCATTTTGAAAAGTAGCTATTGTCTTTTTTATAACTTGAGGATTTTCATCAGGGGATGAGTTAATCATCAAGACGATGTCCATCACCTTATGCATCAGCCCCGAGGGATCATTTGTTGTTTTGTAATTTTCTGAAAACTGAAAAAGAGCTTGCTGAAACAACGCACTGCTATCGCGGTATGCCGTGAATTGTTTTTCAAACGTTTCGATTAACTTGTTACGCTTATTATGGTTAGCAAGGTAGTTATTCAGTAGTACTTTGGTTTCTGGCTTGATCTCTCCGTGGTGATTAAAATTTTTCTCAAGAGTGCTGATAATCTGGTTTATTGTACTATCTGCAGCTTTGAATTCTGTAAAATCGGGTAATGATATCTTTTGTGATTTTAAGATAGTTTCGTTCATAGAAGTCTCATTTGCCTTTAATTTTTGTAGCATGAGACTTAGTTCTTGCATGTGAACGGGGTGGATTTTGCGTGATTCCACAAATGCAAAAATTAGGATAAGACTAAGAGATAGTCCAAAAGTCGCGGCTGCGGTTTTATAAATTTCACCCTTCATTTAACGTTCATCCCACAAATTGGTGATTTTGTTGATCCGCTAAAAATGATTATTTTTTGATATGGAGGTGAGGTCAGTATTCCAACAAAATAAGTGACCAGAGAGGAGGATTCATCCGTATACATCACCGTAACCTTTGCGATAGACCTTGTGATCTTATGGCTACTTATGGTGGTGCATAAAGTTTAATTATTAGTAAAACAGGTTTTCAAATAATGACCCGAGTAGTTACATAGTTGCCATATATTAGGCATAAAAAGCCCGAGGTTGGAACGCGAACCCCGGGCTAAATATAATTAATAGTAGCTATATATGGTTTATAAAAGTTCTACCGCCAGAGCAGTCGCTTCTCCCCCACCAATGCAAAGACTGGCGATCCCTTTAGTTCCACCAGTTTGTTTTAGTGCATGTACGAGAGTAACGATAAGACGTGCACCTGAGGCTCCGATAGGATGACCCAGAGCACAGGCCCCACCGTTCACGTTTACTTTTCCAGGAGACAAGTTGAGGTCACGGATAGCTGCGATTGTCACAATGGCAAAGGCTTCATTGATTTCATAAAGATCAACTTCTTCGCTTGCCCATTGGGCCTTTTTCAAGACTTTATTGATGGCGCCTACTGGGGCAGTGGTGAACCAACAGGGTTCTTGCGAATGGGTTGCGTGAGCACGGATTGAGGCGAGGGGGGTAAGCCCCCGCTTCTCAGCTTCCGATTTTTTCATCAATACTAAGGCAGCTGCTCCATCGGAAATGGAAGATGATGACGCTGCCGTAACTGTTCCATCCGGTCGAAAAGCGGGACGAAGCTTCGGAATTTTGTTGGTATCAACAGCAAATGGCTGCTCATCGGTTTCAACAAGGGTTTCACTTTTACGGTTTTTAACGGTGAGAGGTTCTATTTCTTGCTTGAAGTGGCCAGCTTCGGTTGCCTTTTTTGCTCGATTTAAGCTTTCAATAGCAAAGGCATCCTGTTCTTCACGTGTTGCCTCATACTTATCCGCTGTGGCCTCGGCAAACATTCCCATAAGCCCACCTTTGTCGAAGTAGGCATCTTCGAGGCCATCCATAAACATATGATCAACGACGGTTCCATGGCCCATACGCATTCCACCACGTGCTTTTGGTAGAATGTATGGCGCGTTGGTCATGCTTTCCATACCACCTGCCACAATGACATCCACAGTTCCTGCCAAAAGGGCGTCATGTGCCAACATAACGGTTTTCATGCCTGATCCGCAGACTTTATTTATGGTCGTACATCCTGCAGAAAGAGGTAATCCGCCTTTTATTGAGGCTTGACGCGCAGGAGCTTGCCCCAGGCCAGCAGGTAAAACACAACCCATCATAACTTCTTCGACATCCTCAGCCGAAATTCCTGCGCGTGAAACCGCAGCTTTTATTGCTGCTGCGCCAAGATCTGTCGTTGATAGAGGAGAGAGAACACCTTGGAACGATCCCATTGGGGTCCGGGCTGCGGAAACGATTACGATTGGGTCAGTCATGTTGTTTTCCAGTGATTATGCTCTGGTTTTGATCCGAGCAGTTTGTAGACGGTACGTTTGGTTTTATACTAGATTTAGGAAAGACGAACCGATCCATCAAGTCGGATGGTTGATCCGTTAAGAAAAGCATTCTCACAAATGTGGGCGACAAGACTTGCAAATTCTTCAGGTTGGCCTAGGCGTTTTGGATGTAGGCTCTTTTCTACAAGAGCTTCTTTAACCTTATCGGACATGGCTGCAATCATCGGTGTTTCCATTATCCCAGGGGCAATAGCCATTACTCGTATAGCACTGCGCGCTAACTCTCTGGAAAGAGGAAGCGTGAGAGAGGCAACCCCACCTTTTGATGCGGCATAAGCTGCTTGTCCAATCTGACCTTCCCAGGCCGCGATGGAAGCTGTGTTAATGATCACACCGCGTTCGCCGTCGACCTCATCATATCCCACCATCCTTTCAGCCGCCAATCGCATGACATTAAAAGCGCCGACTAAATTGATTTCGATTGTCTTGCGGAAAAGATCTAGGTCGTGAGCGCCTTCGCGACCAACCAACTTTGCTCCTGGCGCAATACCCGCGCAATTAACAATAATACGGATCGGACCAAGGGCGTCTTCTATTACATTTATGGCGGACCGGATAGCGTCGGGATCTGTTACATCTGCTGTAACGGCTATGGCTTCGAGATCCGTGGCAACACGGTTTACGCCCTCATCATTGAGATCTATCAAACCACATTGTACCCCTTTCGAGGAGAGGTGGCGGGCTACGGCTTCACCTAGTCCGGAACCTGCGCCAGTGATCAGCGCTGTAATACCAGATAATCTCATGTCTTTATTCCTCTTACGATAAATCAATTTTAATTCTGATTGGGGGTAGGCAGCCTTCTAGGAGGTCTGTTCCATGACCCGGGAGAGCTTAGAATTGGGCTTTCTGTCGAGAACGTTTGCTATAAACCAAGCCGTTTCAACAAGTTTTGTTAAGTCCACACCAGTTTCAATGTTCATGCCATTAAACATGTATACAACATCTTCTGTTGCTACGTTCCCTGATGCTCCCTTTGCATAAGGGCATCCCCCCAGTCCGGCGACAGAAGTATCAAAAACGGAGACACCCATATCCCATGATGCATAGATATTAGCGAGAGCCTGACCATAGGTATCATGATAATGGCCTGCGATGGTTTCGATGGGGATGGCCTTGGCTACGGTTTCAATCATATGGCGTGTGGATAAGGGCGTACCGACACCAATGGTATCACCGAGGCTGATCTCAAAGCACCCCATGTCGAAAAGATCTTTTGAAACCTTAGCTACTTTATCAGGGGCAATTTCACCCTCGTAAGGGCAGCCCAGAACACAAGAAACGTAACCGCGTACTTTGATATTCTCTTTTTTTGCGGCATCAATGACGGAGGCAAAACGATCAAGGCTTTCTTTAATAGAACAGTTAATATTCTTTTGCGAGAAACTCTCGGAGGCTGCGCCAAAAACGGCAATTTCTTTAACACCTGATTCTATGGCCCGTTCCAAACCCTTCATGTTTGGCGTAAGGACGGGATAGCTGATGTGTGGATGCTTATTAATCTTGGCAAGAACGTTACTGGCGTCGGCCATTTGTGGCACCCATTTGGGTGAGACAAATGCACTGGCCTCGATCGCAGTCAATCCTGTGTCTGACAGACGATTTATAAGCTCGACCTTTACTTCTGTTGGCACGAGCGCTTTTTCGTTCTGCAAGCCGTCACGAGGGCCTACTTCTACAATTTTTACTTGTTTAGGTGAGGCGCTGGCCATGACCTTATTCCTCTACCTCTAGTTCTACGAGAACGTCACCTTCATTTACTTGGTCATTCTCCAGGGCTAAGAATGAGGTGATTATGCCTTTGTTTGGCGCAACAATGGTGTGCTCCATCTTCATGGCTTCCAAAACAAGCAAGGGATCACCGGGATCAACTTTCTGGCCAATGGTAGCAAATAGTTTGATGATTTTCCCGGGCATAGGTGCTCGTAGGCCTCCGGTATCTTCTTCGAGGGCCTCCGCCGCGATAAGAGGATCAAAAAGTGCCAACTGATGGTGCGCACCGTTCACAAAGATGTGGCGCTCAAGACCATGGACAATGACAGAAGCTTTGATGGCATGGCCGTCAATATTTGCTTCAACAAGGTCGTCGATGACTTTGCCAGTGACATTGTAATGACTATTCCCGATATCGAGTGAAAACCCGTCAGCGTGATAGGTGGCATTAACAGGATGTTCTAGTTCACCTTCAATAAATCTCAATTTTCGATTTGCTCGACCGCCTAGCCGCCAACCATCTTGTGCGCCCCAAGGGGAGAACGGATCGGTATCTGGAACTTGCGGTTTGTGCCCTAATAGCTCCACGAGGGAAGCAAGTATCAAGGCAGTATCTGGAATGGGAAGAACAGAGGGAAATAAAGCTTCTTGTTCGCGTTCGATCAAACCAGTATCGAGAACCGCCGATTTAAAGGGCTGTACGTTGGCCAATCTTGATAAAAAAGCAACATTGGTGGTGAGGCCAACAATGTGTGTCTCGCCCAGTGCTGAACTCAGTCGTTCGAGGGCCTTTTCCCGGGTTTCATCCCAGGTGATCAACTTGGCGATCATTGGGTCATAATGCGGTGAGACGGTTCCGCCCTGTTCAACCCCGACATCAATACGGACGTTTTCAGAGGGCTCAGGGAATGAGAGTCTGATAAGATCACCCGTCGCGGGAAGAAAATCGTTATCGGGATCTTCGGCATAGATGCGGGCCTCGAAAGCATGACCCGTAAGGGTGATTTCATCTTGTTGAGCCGGGAGAGGTTCGCCGGAAGCAATCCGAAGTTGCCATTCCACTAGGTCCAGACCTGTGATCATCTCTGTTACAGGATGCTCGACCTGTAATCTTGTGTTCATCTCCATGAAATAAAACTCACCGCTTGGATCGAGCAAGAATTCGACGGTACCTGCTCCGCGATATCCGACGGCTTCAGCTGCAGCAATGGCCGCCTTATGCATAGCTGCGCGCGTTTTATCACTTAATCCAGGCGCGGGGGCCTCTTCGATAACCTTTTGATGGCGACGCTGCGATGAGCAGTCGCGCTCAAACAGGTGAATTGTATTGCCGTGATTGTCCGCAAAGACCTGTATTTCAACATGGCGCGGGTTTTTTATGAATTTTTCAATGAGAACCCGGTCATCACCAAAAGCGGCTTTGGCCTCACGCTGACAAGAGGCAAGTGCGGCTTCAAAATCAGACGCAGAATGGACAATTCTCATGCCCTTGCCGCCTCCGCCTGACGAAGCTTTGATCATAACGGGGTAGCCGATTATTCCTGCTTGTTCGGACAGGAAAGATTCCGCCTGATCTTCACCTTCATACCCAGGTGATAAAGGAACACCCGCTTCACGCATTAGGCGTTTAGATGCAGATTTGTCCCCCATGTCGATTATAGAAGACGCAGGCGGGCCGATAAATACGATATCAGACTTTGCACAGTTTTCAGCAAAAGCCGCGTTTTCAGAGAGAAAACCGTAACCGGGGTGAACGGCTTCAGCTTTTGCCTGTTTCGCGACCTCCAGAATACGATCAGCTAGAAGATAACTTTCTGCAGGGGCAGGGGGGCCGATATGGATGGCTTCGCCTGCTTCTTTGACAAAAGGGGCGTCTCGATCTGCATCAGAGTAAACCGCCACTGTTTTTACGCCCATTAAATGGGCCGAGCGGATAATACGTCTGGCGATTTCACCACGGTTTGCAATGAGGATTTTTTTAAACATTAAATTTTTTCCAACAAGCATTTCTCAAAGTTTAGGCGACCCAGGAAGCTTTGCGTTTATCAAAAAAGGCTGTGAGGCCTTCGCGTCCTTCTGGGGTGAGGCGCTGGCGCGCAATTAACTCAGCGGTTTCATTCATAAGCTCTTCATCAAGTTGACGGTTGCTTACGGAGCGAATTAAGCCTTTGGCAACATTCAGAGCATCTGGAGCGGCAAGGTTTAGTGAGGAGAGAAGCTCCTCAATCTTTGCATCGAGCTGAGTATCTGAGCAGTGTTCATGAACGAAGCCCATATCTGTGGCTTTTTCTGAACGAAATACTTCTGCCGTGAGAAAGTACCGACTGGCCTCTCTTTCACCCATAGCTTTAACAACGTAAGGTGCAATCGTCGCGGGCACGAGACCGAGTTTGACTTCTGACAGACAGAACTTTGCGTGCTCACCAGCAATAGCGATATCTGCCGCAGCAGTTAGCCCCACGCCTCCACCAAACGCCGCGCCTTGAACTCTGGCGATAACGGGTTTTGGACATTCTGCGATTGCCTTTAACATAAGGGCAAGTTTAAGGGCGTCTTCACGGTTTTCTTCTTCGGTGAAATCAGCCGCGCGTTTCATCCAACCAAGGTCGGCACCAGCACTAAAGCTTTTGCCACGCCCTCCGAGAACGATTGCGCGGACATCGGTGTTTTGACCGAATTTTGTAAAGGCATCGTTGAGTTCGGCGATCATGATTTCATCAAGGGCGTTGTGCACTTCGGGTCTGTTCATCCAAATTCTGACAGCGCCTGATTTAAATTCGATTTCAAGTGTTTGATAAGTCATGTCATTACATCCTGAAGACACCAAATTTGGTGTCTTTTATCGGTGCGTTGAGAGAAGCTGATAAGCCCAATGCCAGTACACGTCGCGTGCGTGCCGGATCAAATACGCCGTCATCCCAAAGGCGAGCTGAGGAGTAATAAGGAGAGCTTTGTTCTTCGAACATATCGAGCATGGGTTGTTTGAAAGTTGTTTCTTCTTCTTTAGACCAATTCCCGCCCTTGGCTTCGATGTTATCGCGTTTAAGTGTCGACATTACCGATGCAGCCTGTTCTCCGCCCATGACGGAAATGCGGGAATTGGGCCACATCCACAAGAACCGAGGTTGATAAGAACGGCCACACATTCCATAGTTTCCGGCCCCAAAACTTCCGCCGATCAAGACTGTGAACTTTGGAACATTGGCGGTGGCAACGGCGGTAACCATCTTGGCGCCATCTTTGGCAATGCCGCCGGTTTCATACTTACGCCCGATCATAAAACCAGATATATTTTGCAAGAACACCAACGGAATGCCGCGTTGAGCGCAAAGCTCAATAAAGTGGGCCGCTTTTTGAGCGCTTTCGGAGAAGAGGATACCGTTGTTGGCGACAATGCCGACCGGGTATCCCCAGATGCGGGAGAACCCACAGACAATGGTAGTGCCATAGCGGGCTTTGAATTCATCAAAACGCGATCCATCGACGATACGTGCGATAACCTCACGAACGTCATAGGGTGTTTTTAAGTCAGTCGGAACAACACCATAAATTTCTTTGGGATCGTAAAGCGGTTCTTCCGGTTTGGATAGGTTGAGTTGATTTGGTTTTTGCCAATTCAGGTTCGCAACTACGTGTCGTGCTATGGTCAATGCGTGCGCATCGTTTTCTGCCAAGTGGTCCGCAACCCCGGAAAGGCGGGTGTGAACATCAGCACCACCAAGATCTTCAGCAGAAACAATTTCACCCGTCGCAGCTTTAACGAGGGGAGGACCGCCGAGAAAGATGGTGCCCTGTTCTTTGACGATGATAGTCTCATCAGACATGGCGGGAACATAAGCACCACCCGCGGTACAGGACCCCATAACGACAGCAATTTGGGGAATGCCCATTGAGGACATTTGTGCCTGATTGTAAAAAATCCGACCAAAGTGGTCCCGATCAGGAAAGACTTCATCCTGGTTCGGCAGATTGGCGCCGCCGGAATCTACCAAGTAGACACACGGTAGACGGTTTTCCTGAGCAATCTCTTGAGCGCGGAGATGTTTCTTTACCGTCATTGGATAGTAGGTGCCGCCCTTAACCGTAGCATCGTTTGCAAGGATCATGCATTCGACGCCAGAAACCAATCCGATACCTGCGATAACACCCGCCGCAGCAATATTGGCATCATACATGCCATGAGCGGCAATGGGGGCGATTTCGAGAAAAGGAGAACCGGGATCAAGCAGAGCTTCTACGCGTTCTCGTGGGAGCATTTTACCTCGAGAAAGGTGTTTTTCACGCGCACGATCAGGGCCACCCTTTGCCGTTTCTGCGAGGACGTTGTTGAGTTGGTCAACAAGGCCTTGCATATGTGCGGCATTGGCTTTGAAATCTTCGGATCTCGGTGAGATCTTGGAGCGGATCACAGACATTAAGCTGTCTCCCCAAAGAGTTCGCGCCCGATAAGATAACGTCGGATCTCACTTGTTCCTGCACCGATTTCATAGAGTTTGGCATCGCGCCACAGGCGACCAGTTGGATAGTCATTGATATAGCCATTGCCACCAAGAACCTGAATGGATTCTCCGGCCATCCATGTCGCCTTTTCTGCAGAATAAAGTATAGCGCCCGCAGCATCTTTTCGGGTGGTTTCCCCTCGGTCACAGGCTTGGCCAACGGCATAGACATAAGCTCTGCAAGCAGTCCATGTTGCGTAGATGTCAGCCATTTTTCCCTGCATAAGCTGGAACTCACCGATGGCTTTTCCAAACTGTTTACGCTGATGAATATAGGGAACAATAACATCCAGACATGAAGACATGATACCAAGTGGTCCACCGGATAGAACTGCACGTTCGTAGTCCAAGCCTGACATGAGAACACGTACCCCGCCGTTCAGTTCGCCGAGGATATTTTCCTCGGGGACTTCGCAATCTTCGAAAACCAGCTCACCCGTATTTGATCCGCGCATACCCAGTTTGTCGAGTTTTTGGGCAACAGAAAATCCGGGGAAGCTTTTCTCGATGATGAAGGCTGTAATGCCTTTGGGGCCCGCATCGGGATCAGTCTTAGCATAAACAACAAGCGTATCGGCATCTGGACCATTGGTAATCCACATCTTCGTACCATTAAGAATGTAACGGTCATCTTTTTTCTCAGCTTTTAGCCGCATGGACACAACGTCTGATCCTGCGCCAGCCTCTGACATGGCGAGAGAGCCAACGTGTTCACCTGTGATGAGCTTGGGTAAATACTTCGTCTTTTGTTCCGCAGTCCCATTGCGTTTGATTTGATTGACGCAAAGATTGGAATGAGCACCATAAGATAAAGCCACGGAGGCCGAAGCCCGGCTTAGCTCTTCCATGGTGACAATATGGGCGAGATATCCCATGCCGCTGCCACCGTATTCTTCGTCGGCGGTGATACCGAGTAAACCCATATCCCCCATCTTGCGCCAGAGATCCATTGGGAACTCGTTAGTTTGATCTATTTCAGCGGCGCGCGGTGCTATTTCGGCATCTGAAAAAGCTTTGACGCTATCACGAAGCATGTCGACTTCTTCGCCGAGATTGAAGTTTAGACTTGGGAAGGTATGGCCGGTACTCATTGGATTGTATCTCCGCTTACGGAATATTGCGTGTGCAAAATAAAAGGTAATAACTAGAGGTTAATAACGAGATATGTTTTGCGTTTTGGTTTTTTGAATTTTTGCGATTGTCGCAGCGACGTCAGGTTTGTTTTCCATGCGCATAAATGTGCCTTGGGCCGCGGCGATATGTATTTCGTTGCCATCGTTTTGAAGTGCGTAAACGTCCATGCGGGCGATTGTAACACGACGGCCTGCTCTTAGGACGGTTCCTTTTCCGATTAACTTTTCGCCTGCACCCGGAGCCATCATGTTGATTTTGTATTCAACGGTCAGTATGGAATCATTTTCTTCAATCAGAGTATAAGTTGCATATCCGCCGACGTAATCTGCCAGCGCGCCGATAACACCGCCTTGAAAAAAGCCATGATGTTGGGAGAGTTCAGGACGGAAGGGGAGTTCCATCTCTACGTAACCAGGTTCGATAATCGTTAGGCTTGCTCCAAGTGTTTTCCCAAATCCTGTGTTGTCATGACTGTCTCTGATCAATTCAGCGTAGTCTGGGTTTCTTGGTTCAAAATTTGTCATCGCCATGTCGATTATCTTCCCTGTGTTTCACTTTTAATATTTTTGTATGTTATCAATTTCATCCAAACGTTGCTGAACGGAGCACTTCACCTGATTGAGCTCTTCCAGGGTTTCCAGGATGTCTCTTTGCTTTTGCTCTAACTCTGCAGAACGTTCTTGTATTCTATCTTGCAGTCGTTGAAGTTGACCTTTTTCCCCCGGGGCATGATCATACATTTCGATGATTTCTCTGACTTCAGCCAAAGAAAACCCCAGCCGCTTTCCGCGGAGGATTAGTTTTAATCTTGTACGATCTCGGGGGGTATATAGACGCTTGCGACCTTGCCGTTTTGGGTTGAGTAAATTCTCATCCTCATAGAACCGGAGAGTGCGGGTCGTAATCGCAAACTCAGTCGTAAGTTCCGTAATGGTGTAGTAGCGTCTATCTGTCATAAGTACTATTTTTTACGCATTTTACGTAAACGTCAATCAAATTATAAAAACATATAAATAACAATCAAATAAGGTGATTTTTAATATTTTTGAGTTCATGTCGATTCTGAATTTGGTTGTGATAATTTTCCTATGCAGTAATTTTAATAATCTTGAAATAAAGCGAATAAATGAAAGACCCGCTGATGGTTCCCGTCAATAAAGTGCCTGAAATATCCGTGGTTGATATTCACAACGTAAAACTTGAAACCGATAGATTAATATTACGATCGTTCACCAAAAACGATTTCGAAGTGCTCTATGGTCTTCGTCGACAGAATGAAGTTGTTAGGTATCTCTATGGAGAAGTTCATACACCAGAAGAGACCAGAAAGGTTTTAGAACAACGGTTGAAGATGACGACCCTCGACAAGGATGGTGATAAGTTAATTTTAGCCGTTGAGGAAAAAACTACGGGCGCTTTTGTCGGTGATCTTGTTGTGAGCGTGACGTTAAGCACACCTATTTTTGCATGATGTAAGGTGTTACGTTGTT